>ERZ1106976.1958-NODE-1958-length-19337-cov-8.925734_pt1 | contig 19337 bp, 14 predicted proteins | sample MGYA00403687_ERZ1106976 | MGnify/ENA primary metagenome ERZ1106976 (study PRJEB35170, sample SAMEA104062446) | human gut metagenome | biome: human gut; feature: human-associated habitat; material: faeces | place: Denmark | collected 2013-02-22 ... | reverse complement strand
GCAAGACCATCAAGGTCAGCATTCCTGCGGGCATCGACAACGGGCAGACCATTTCGCTGCGCGCGCAGGGCAACGCGGGTAAGAACGGCGGCCCCGCGGGCGATCTGCTGATCGTTGTGTCCGTGCGTCCGCACGAGATCTTCCGCCGCGAGGGCACGAGCGTCCTGTGCGAAGCGCCCATCACGTTCACGCAGGCGGTGCTCGGCGCGGAGCTTGAGATCCCGACGATCGACGGCAAGGTGAAGTACACCATCCCCGAGGGGACACAGAGCGGCACGACGTTCCGCCTGAAAGGCAAGGGCATTCCCGGCCTCAACGGCCGCGGCCGCGGCGACCAGTACGTCACCGTGTATATCGAGACGCCGCGCAACCTGAACCGCGAGCAGAAGGAAGCGCTCAAGAAGTTCAGCGAGTCGCTCGGCGAGAAGAATTATGAGGAACACAAGAGCTTTTTCGGAAAGTTCAAGCTGTAACGAATAGAAGATGTATTTATCCGATTATCACACCCACTGTTCGCTTTCGTTCGACTCGAAAACGCCGGTGGAAGACATGGTGCGCGCGGGCATCGCGCAGGGTTTGCAGGAAATGTGCCTGACCGACCATGTAGACCTGTTCCGCCCGAGGGAGACGGCGCACTGGGAGCACGATTTTTCGAATCGTGAAGAGACCTTTGCGCGCGCCGACCAGGCGGCGGACGGGAAGATCATCGTCCGCCGCGGTATCGAGCTCGGCGAGGCGATGCGCGACTTTGCCTACGCAGACGAGCTGCTCTCGCGTTTGCCGGAGCTCGACTTTGTCATCGGTTCGCAGCATCAGCTGTCGGAAAAGTACGATTGGAACGACCTCTACTTCATGCCCGAGGCCACGGAGCAGGAGGCGCGCGAGCAGATCGCGGACTATTTAACGCTCGTTCTGGAGACGGCCAAGTGGGGGAAGTTCTCCGTGCTCGGCCACCTGACGCTGCCGCTTCGCTACATGAACGAGAACCACGGTATGCACATGAGCTTTGACGGCTTCGAGGACGAGGTGGCGCAGGTGTTCCGCGCGCTCATTGAAAATGGCTGCGGCATCGAGTGCAACGTCAACCGCGGCAACACGCCGCTGCCGGACGCCAAATGGCTGAGGCTCTATCACGAGCTCAGCGGCGAGATCATCACCATCGGCACCGACGCGCATACGCCGGAATTCGTCGGCATGCGCGCCCGCGAGACGCAGGAATTACTCAAGAGCTGCGGCCTCAACTATGTGTGCACGTTTGAAAAGAAAAAACCGGTCTTTCACAAAATCTGACTGACAAAAGGAGAAACACTATGAAGATCGCATTGGGCTGTGACCACGGCGGATACGCCATGAAGGAAGACATCAAAAAGCAGCTGGAGGGCCTGGGCCACGAGGTCAAGGACTGCGGCACCTATTCCACCGAGAGCTGCGACTATCCCATTTTCGGCGAGGCCGCCGCGCGTGCCGTCGCGAGCGGAGAGTGCGAGTACGGTATCGTCGTGTGCACGACGGGCATCGGCATCTCCATTGCAGCGAACAAGGTCAAGGGCATCCGCTGCGCGCACTGCGCCGATACGCTCGAGGCGCAGCTCTGCCGCCAGCACAACAACGCGAACATGATGGCCATCGGCGCGGGCTTCACGGGCCCGAAGCTGGCCGCGGCCATGGTCGAGACGTTCCTCTCCACCGCGTTTGAGGGCGGCCGCCACGCCCGCCGCGTCGCGCTGATGGACGCTATCGAGGGCTAAAGCATACAAAAACGGAAAATCAACAAAAACCGAAAGGTTTTTGTTGATTTTTTTGCTCTCAAAAGGTAAACTGTTGCACGAGAAAAAGGAGGCGGATGCAGACAATGGCAAGAAGATCGAGCGGAACGAAGGGCTATACCGGTTATCGCGGGCGCAGGCGCGGCAGAGGCGTGCTGGCCGCGGTGCTGGTGGTCATTTTGCTGCTGGCGTGCGGCTTTTTGTTTGCGCAGCGCTATATGGTATACGATGCGGACGGCTCGGTCCGCTTTGAGTTCCCCTGGATAAAGAAGACCCCACAGGACGACACCGCAAATGGCGGCGACAGCGGCGACGATAAGGAGCAGGACGACCTTGAGATCACGGTGCAAAAGCCCGTCATCAAGGATACCTACGCAGTCGAGCTGGGTGCGGACGCGCTCGGCAGCGATTGGCAGGCAGCGCTCGATGGCCTTGATAAGGACGTGAACGCCGTGGCGGTCGAGCTCAAGGACGCGAGCGGCAAGATCCATTACGGCTCTAAGGTGCAGGGCGCGATCGACTGCGGCGCGGTGGCTGGCGGCAGCGCATCGGATACGGCCATTCAGGGCCTTGTCGACTCGGACTACTATACGATCGGCCGCATCAGCACGCTGCACGACAGCCTGTACGCCTACGAGCACATGACGGACGCCGCCGTGTGCCAGCTGACGGGCTTTGTCTGGTACGATACGAACAGCACCCACTGGCTCGCGCCCGAAAAGCAGGCGGCGCGCCAATATGTGACCGATATCGTCACGGAATGCGCACAGATGGGCTTTGACGAGCTTCTGCTCGACGATTTCCACTACCCGCGCGAGGGGCGCATGAGCCGCATCAAGACGGACGAGCGCACCATGACGCAGCAGGAGGCGCTTGCGCTGCTCGCCGACGATATCCACACCGCGCTTGAGCAGGCGGGCTACAAGGGCAAGCTCTCCGTCAGCGTGGACGCGGACATCGCGCTTGCGGGCAGCGAGGCAAACTCCGGCATCGTGATGAGCGAGCTCACGGAAAAGTTCGACCGCGTGTACGTCACGGTCACGGCAGACCAGCTCGAGAGCGTCACCGAGGCGATGAAGGCCTACGACGTCGAGTTCGTCCCCATCGTGACGGAGGCGACGGACAGCGGCAGCTATCTGATCGAAAAGTGAAAAGAAAAAGCGGTCTGCTGAAATCTCAGCGGACCGCTTTTTGCGTAAAAAACAGCACGAAGCAGTGCCCGCTGCCTCATGCTGTTTTTCTTTATGAAAAGAGAGGTATCTCAGTTCATACTGCGGGAATTTTCGTAGCCGCCCTCGCGCGAAAGGCTCATCGCGCGGATGCGGTCATAAACATCGGCTTCGAGCTCGACCGTGCCGCGCGCAAGCTGTTCGCTGCGGCGCTGGGCGGAACGTTCGCCGGGGACGAAGACCTGTGCATTTCCTGCGGCGGGTGCGCTGGTGCGTACAGCCTCGGCCAGCGCCGATGTCTGCGCGATGAAATCGTCTGCGGAAGAAAACATTTCCGGCGACAGGGCGCAGAACAGGTAGCCGAGGTCGTATTCATCGCGGATCTCGCCGCCCATCTTTGCGCCGACGAACGCGCCGGTCAGAATTTCGAGCGCCATGCACAGTGCCGCGCCGCGCGCCCCGCCAAAGGGGAGCACGCCCTGCACGCGCTGTGGATCGGTGGTGAAAGCGCCGGCAGCATCGAGAAAAGTCCTCTCGGGGAGGGAACGCTCCTCGACAATGGCCTGCCGCAGCTCGCCCCACACGCCCTGCGCGGTGGCAAAGTCAAAGAGGAGGGGGGGCTTTTCGCCCTGCGGGAAGCCGAAGGAAAGCGGATTTGTGCCGAACATCGGCGCGCTGCCGCCAAACGGCACCACATGCGCGGGACCACCGTTGTTCGTGACGATGCCGATGCAGCCGCGCTCGGCGATCAGGCGGGAATAGGGGACAAGGCGGGCATAGCGGCTGACGTTGGTCAGCGCGACGAGGCCGACGCCATGCTCTTTAGCGAGTTCTGCGCTGAGCGCGGCAGCCTGCCGCGCGGCGATGTGGCCGAGCTCGCGGTGGCCGTCGATCTTGGCGTGGCCGCCGGTCCGGCTCACGATTTCGATGCTGCCCTCGCGGCCTGAAAGGCCGATGTCGATGGTCAGGAATTTGGAGACGCCGTGGGTCTTATGACCCTCGAGCTCGGCGTCCAGAAAATCATCGACGATGAAATCGGCGTCCTCGCTGCCGATGCCGCGCAGCGCGAGCGCGTCGAGCATCATGACGCGGAGCTCGTCGATGCGGATCTCTTTTTTCATAGGCCGCGCTCCTGCGCCAGCGCGATCAGACGGGCGAACACGTCCTGTGCAAGGCCACGGACGGCCTCACGCTTGTAGGGCATGGAGCCGCGCCCCGCGATGACGCGCTCGACCTCGGAAGAGAGCAGGTCACCGAGCGCGGCGCCGGTCTCCGCCGTGAGCGGCTTTCCCCCAAGGAACGCCGCGGCGTCTTCTGAAAGGTAGGCGTGCGGCGCGACCGCGCCGAGTGCAGCGCGCGCGCTCTGGATGCAGCCGTTTTCGACAACCGCGCTGACGGCGAGGTTGATCTTGGAGATCGTGACCTGGTGCCGTTCACCGATCTTGCCGAACGCGCTGATCTCATGTTCGGCGGGCAGGGGGAGGAGAAAGCGCAGAATGGCCTCGTCGCTCGCGAGCGCGGTCTTGCCCTTGCCGAGCACGAGCTCGCGTGCGGGGATGGTGCGCACCGCGCCGCGGCTGTTCATCACCTCGGCCGCGCCGCAGAGCGCGAGCAGGGGCGGGTAGACGTCGCCCGCGGGGGAAGAGGTGCCGATGCTGCCGCCGAGCGTGCCGCGGTTGCGGATCTGCGCGCAGCCGACCTGACTGCACGCCATGGCAAGCGCGGGAAAATACTGCCGCACGAGAGGGGACTGCGCGACCTGCGAATGCACGCACACCGCGCCGACGGCGAGAGAATCGCCGGCCAATTCAATTTGCTTGAGCTCCTGCATCTCCGTCAGGCTCAAAATAGTGTCCGCGTGCCAGACCTTTCCGTTGCGCTGGGCCAAAAAGTCCGTGCACCCGGCGACAATGGAGCCTCCGGAGAGGGACGCGAGGGCAGAGGCGAGCTCTTCACGATTTGTTGGCTGAAAGAAGTTCATTTGGCCGCCTCCTTCATGTCGCGCGCGGCCTGCCGGATGGCGCGCAGGATCTGCTCATAGCAGCTGCACCGGCAGATGTTGCCGGAGATCGCGGTGCGGATCTCATCTTCGGTAGGGTCGGGATTGTGGAGCAGCAGGCCCGCGGCGCTCATCACCATGCCGGGCGTGCAGTAGCCGCACTGAATGGCCATGTTGTTCACAAAGGCGGGGATGATGGGTGCGATGCGAGGGTCGGATTCGACACCCTCGGACGTGATGACGCGGTGTCCGTTCACCTGCGCGATCATCGTCATGCAGGCGTGGACGGCTTTATCATTGAGCAGCACCGTGCAGGTGCCGCACTCACCCTCGCCGCAGCCGCGCTTTGTGCCGGTCAGGTGCAGGTCTTCGCGCAGCACGTCGACAAGCAGGCGCTCCGGCTGGGCATTCACAACGGTTTCTTTCCCGTTTAAGTAAAAACGAATTTCCATCACAGCGACGCCTCCTTGCGTTTTTCCTGCACGGCGCGGATGATCTTCTCCGGCGTCAGCGGCAGGGTGGTCAGATCGGTTTGCAGTGCGTCATTGACGGCGGCAAGCAGCGCCGGCGCGACCGGCACAAAGCAGGATTCGCCGATGGACTTGGCACCGTAAGGCCCTTCGGGGCTGCCATTTTCGACAAGCACTGTCTCAATGTGCGGGAAGTCGTACGCGCGTGCCACGTGATAGCGCTGCAGGGTGGCGTTGAGCGGCTGGCCGGTCTTCGGGTCGATTTTGACCTGCTCGCAAAAGACAAGCCCCATGCCCTGCTGCAAGGCGCTGCCGACCTGCCCGCGGCAGAGTTCGGGATTGATGGCCTTTCCTACATCATGCGCGGCGGTGTAGGCTGTCAGGCGGCAGAGCCCAGTGAGCGTGTCGACCTCGACCTCGGCAAAGTGAGCAGCGGCAGGGCCGGGGTTGGACGAGGGCTGGTAAGTGTTGGAAACGAAAATTGCGCCGCTGCCGCCGTACTGGTCGGCGGCATAGCAGATAACATCACGGTAGGTTTTCCGGCGAGAGGGATCAGCGGTGACAAAGATCTCACCGTTTTGACAGGCGAGGTCTCCGGCACTGCATACCATGAGACGTGCGGCATTTTCCAGCAGCAGAGATTTGAGCTTCTGCGCCGTTTCCAACACGGCACGGCCGGTGACATAAATTGTGCGGCTGGTGTAGCAGCCATTATCGAGCGCATTGTATGCCGTGTCGCCCTCAGGGAAATCAATGCTGTCAGGGGGGATGGAGAGTTCTTCTGCGGCAATATTCTTCAGCGCGGCAACCGTGCCGCAGCCATGGTCGTGGATGTTGCAGTTGAAGCTCGCCGAGCCGTCCTCTTCAAACTTGGCCGTGACGGTGCACCAGTCAAGACGGCGAGGATAGTAGCCTGAGGTATGGGTGGACACGGCGAGGCCGACGCCCTTGAGATAGCGGCTGCTTCGATCCTGCGCCTGCGCGGCGGCGCGGCGCTCGAACCAGCGGAAACGTTTACTGCCAAGGCGCAGCACGTCCTCAAGGCGGACATCGCCGAGCGGGAAATTGCCAATTTTGCTGATTGCGTCGGGCGGCAGGATATTTTTGAGCCGCAACTCGAGCGGGTCACAGCGGAATTTCTGCGCGGCGGCGTTCATCATGTTTTCCATGATGAACGCGGTCTCGGGGCCGCCCCAACCACGGTAGCTGCCGGACATGGGCGTGTTCGTACAGGTGGAGGTCGCATGGTACGCTACATCCTCCACGCCGTAGACCCAGGAGAGCTTTTTGAACATGGATCCCATGTAATCCGGCGAAACACCCTGATAACCGCCCGCGTCGAGCTCAGCGGTCAGGTCGAGCGCTTTGAGAATATGGCCTTTGTCGAATTTGGCGCGAATTTCACTTTTGATGGGATGGCGCAGCACAGTGCAGAGGATGGTCTCGCGCCGGTCGAGCTGAAGCTTGACGGGGCGCCCCGTCATTTTTGCGCCGACGGCGGCCAGCGGTTCCAGGATCATCTCCTGCTTGCAGCCGAACGAGCCGCCCATCGGCGTTTTGATGGCGCGCACATGGCTCATCGGCATTCCAAGCAGTGCTGCAACACACGAGCGCACGCCAAATGTCGACTGTGTGGGAGACCAGACGGTCATGCGGTCGGTGCCGGGGTTATAGTCTGCCACGGCGCAGTGCGTTTCCATGGCGATATGCGAGACACGCTGCGTCTGTGAGCGGTGGATGAACTCTTCGCCCTGCACATCGGCATATCTGCCGCCGAAGCCGCATTCGGGCAGTGTGACCGTGTTGCCGTCCTCGTGCAGCTGCGGCGCACCCTCGCGCTTGGCGGCTTTCACGGTAAAGACAGCGGGGAGTTCCTCTATTTCGAGTTGGATCGCTTCCGCTGCTGCTGCGGCGATCTCCGGCGAATCGGCCAGCACGGCAGCCACGCGGTCGCCGACAAAACGGACGTGACGGCTGAAGAGCGTTTCCTGGTCCATGACATCCTCGCTGATGCGAACGCGACCGCGATTGTATTTAGTGTCCACCGTATTTTCAAACGACAATACCGCAGCAACGCCTGGCATCGCAAGTGCGGCGGAGGAGTCGATCGCTTTGACGATCCCGTGGGCAACGGGACTGAGCACGAGCTTCATGTGCAGCATGTTCGGCAGCTTCATGTCACCCGCGTAGCGCAGAAGGCCGCTGGCCTTGGCACGGGAATTGTTGACAGGCGTGCTCTTGCCGATGTATTGATAGTTCATAATGGATTCTCCCAGAATGTTTATCGGGACGAATGCAGCCGCAAAATGCGGCGGCAAAACCCTTTACTGATACCCTATAATGAACCACAACCGTCAAAGGAGCGTCAAGAAAAACGCATTTCGACAGGCTGTGTCAAAAAAATTTTAAGCGTCAAATCGATTTTACAAAAAATTTGACGTTTTTTTGATTTTTGATGCTTACAGTTGCGTTGTGTCAATGATACTGCTGCCGCGTTAAAGTTCCGCGAAAGGGATAAAAGGCGGCCGAGCGCTGGGAGGTGCGAGTCATAAGCCATGGAACCCTCACAACATTACCGCAAGAAAGCAAAGTCCCCATAACGAATACCATTACATTTTTTGGGAGGAATAGAAAATGAACTCTGCAACAGGAACAAAAAAGACCGTTGGCTTCGGAAAAGCGCTTGTCGTTTTTATCTGTGTGTTTGTGCTGATTCTCTGCGGCATCAACGTGCTCGGCACCTCGGCACACATCCCTCTGGTCATCGCCACGATCGTCGCCACTATCGCGGGCGTTTCGAGCGGCTTTACCTGGGATGAAATGGAAAAGGGCATGAGCGAGACCATTAAGGCCTCCGCCCCCGCTATCCTCATCATGCTCATCATCGGTATGGTCGTCGGCACCTGGATGCTCGGCGGCATCATCCCCACAATGATTTACTACGGCCTGACCTGGCTGTCCCCGAAAATCTTCCTCTTCGCCGCCTGTGCCCTGTGCGTTATGGTTTCGACCTTCACGGGTTCTTCCTGGACGACGATGGGCACCGTCGGTGTGGCGCTGGTCGGCGTCGGCACCGCGCTTCAGGTTCCCCTCGGCATGACAGTCGGCGCGATCATCTCCGGCGCTTACTTCGGCGATAAGATGAGCCCCCTGTCCGATACCACGAACCTCGCTCCCGCCATGGCCGGTACCACGGTGTTCACCCACGTCAAGCACATGGTCGTTACCGCAGGCCCGTCCATCATTATTTCCCTGATCATCTACGCCATCATGGGCTTCACAGTCGTCAAGGGTACGGCCAGCATGGAGACGATTGACCTCTACATGGGCACGCTCAAGGAGTTCTTCACCATCAGCCCTGTGATGCTCATTCCACCGCTGTGCGTTCTGCTCATGGTTATCTTCAAGGTGCCCGCCATCCCCGGCCTGATCGGCGTCTCCGCTCTCGGCGGCATCTTCGCGGCCATCTTCCAGAAGGCAAACCTCGCGACGATCCTCGCCTCCATGTACACCGGTGTGAGCATGGATACCGGCGTTGCCGAGATCAACCGTCTCGTTAACCGCGGCGGCCTCTCCAGCATGCTCGATACCGTTGCCCTGATCCTGATCGCCCTGGCGTTTGCCGGTGTGGTCGAGACCACCGGTGCTGTCCACGCCATCATCGAAAAGATCCTCAGCAAGGCCAAGAGCGACAAGGCCATGATGACCACCGCTATCTTTGCCACGCTCTTCACCAACTTCGCCACCGCCGCGCAGTATGTCGCGATCGTGCTTCCCGGCCGTATGTTCCGCGAGGCTTTCCGTGAGCGCGGTCTGCACCCCAAGAACCTGTCCCGTATCCTTGAGGACGTCGGCACGATCTGCGCGCCGTTCTGCCCCTGGAGTACTGACGGTGTTTATATCCTCGCAACGCTCGGCTGCGCCACCGCGGCCTATGCGCCCTACATGTTCTTCTCCATGCTCTGCCCCATTGTCTCGCTGATCTGCATCTGGACCGGCTGGACCATCACTCGCATCACCCCCGAGCAGGCCAAGGAAGACATCATCCCATAAGCTGTTAATTTGAGCAGGGGGAGCGCAAGTTCCCCCTGACTCCAACAAAGAATCGAGAAAAAGGAGAAAGCAAATGAACAAGGTTATTCTCAACGGCGTGGATCTTTCCATTGAAGACGTCGTCAACGTTGCCCGCAACGGTTATCAGGTTGAGATCGACAAGGACTGCATGGCACATATCGCCGAAGTCCGCAACTACATGGAGAGTGAATGGATGCGCGATGACGCGCCCGCCGTTTACGGCTTCAACACCGGCCTTGGCAAGCACAAGGATCACAAGGTCACGATCGAAGAGAGCGATCTGCATCAGTATCGCACCGTTTTGTCCCACTGCGGCGGCGTCGGTGATCCGGCTCCCGAGGAAGTGGTCCGCGCGGCCATGTGCGTCCGTCTGAACGCCTTCTGCCGCGGCGTTTCCGGCCTGCGTCCGGTCGTCGTTGAGCGCCTTGTCGAGCTGCTCAACAAGGGTGTGCATCCCGTCGTGCCCTGGCAGGGCAGCGTGGGCGCCTGTGGCGACCTTGCCCCCATGGCTCACATCGTCTCCGTTCTCATCGGCGTGCCCCAGGCCGAGGCCTTCTATCAGGGCGAGCGCATGCCTGCACAGGAAGCGCTGAAAAAGGCCGGCATTACCCCCGTCGAGTTCCAGCTCAAGGCCAAGGACTGCCTGGCGCTGCTCAACGGCACCACAATGTTCGCCGGTATGGCGTGCCTGAACGTGCACGACGCCGAGCGCCTGTACAAGCTCTCCGAGATCACGACCGCGCTGTCTCTTGAAGCCATCCGCGGCGAGACCCGCGCGTTTGACAAGCGCATCCAGGAGGCCCGCCCCTACGCCGGCCAGATCAAGGCCGCTGCCAACGTGATGAAGCTCGTCGAGGGTTCCACCCGCGTCACCGAGGACGCCCGCAAGGTCCACCTCGAGCACGACATCATGCATCCGCACTATCAGGAGCGCGTGCAGGATAACTACTGCTTCCGCTGCATGCCGCAGGTGCAGGGCGTCTGCCGCGAGAACCTTGACTATGTCAAGCACCTCGTCGAGGTCGAGATCAACGCCGCCACCGATAACCCGCTGATCTTCCCCAAGGGCGACGGTCACTACGAGTTCCTCTCCGGCGGCAACTTCCACGGCGAGCCCACCGGCTTCGCGATGGATATCCTGACGATGTCCCTCGTCGAGATCGGCAACGTCTCCGACCGCCGCTGCTTCACGATGTGCGATCCTACCATCAGCTACGGTCTGCCTCTGGCGCTCGCCGGCGAGCCCATCGGCTTGAACTACGGCTACAACATCATTTGCTGCTCCACCTCCGCCCTCGCGTCTGAGAACAAGACGCTGGCGTTCCCCTCCGTCTGCGACACCATCCCGACCAAGGCCAACCAGGAAGACCACGTCTCCATGGCGCCCTGGGCCGCCCGCAAGGCCAAGCTCGTCATCAAGAATCTTGAAAAGATCCTCGGCATCGAGCTGCTGCTGGCCTCCCGCGGCATCTGGATCACGCAGGACCAGCTCGGCGAGTTCAAGCTGGGCAAGGGCACGTCCATCGCCTATGAAAAGGTCAACGAGCTCATCAAGTTCCAGAATGAAGACATCTACATGGGCAACCAGTCCAAGGCTACGATCGGCCTCATTGAATCCGACGAGCTGCTGAACGCTGTGGAAGCAGCGGTCGGCGAGCTGTAAGCATCCCTCTTCTCCACACAACCCAAAGCGACCGGTGCGTTCCCGCGTACCGGTCGCTTTGGGGCATAATGCACAAAAGTTGAATGGATTCGACGCGAATTAAACGCTTGCTTCTGCCGAAAACGGCCATTATACTGTAATCAATACGTCGCTCTTTTTTGGAGAGGGCAGAGGCAAGCATCCAACTTTTGGAAAAGAAAGGAGAAAGTCTGATGCAAAAGATTACAGCCGAACTTCTTGGCTCAGGACGGATCCTGCTCGACGGGAAACAGGTCAACCTGCCGTTCAAGCAGGCCGAGGCACTGGTGTACTACCTTCTTGTCGAAAAGGAGACCTTTCGCCCCAAGCTCGCCGACATCATCTGGGGCGACAGTGCGGACGAGCACAAGGTGCAGTCCAACATGCGCAACGCCATCTATGTGATCCGGCGCGAGTTCGGCCGCGATTTTCTTGTCGGCGCGTCGAAAAATGTCATTCAGATCAACCCTGAGATCAGGATCGATCTGGACATCGACCGCTTTAACGACAAAAATCTGACGGATTTCAGCTTTTACGCGGGCGACTTTCTCGAAAACTTTTATCTCAAGGACAACGAATACTACAACGAATGGCTGCTCAACAACCGCCAGCACTATCGAGGGCTGCTGCAGGAGCGGCTCAAGGAGTCCATCGTCGCGGCGTTTCAGGACGAGCGCTACAAGGACTGCGAGCTGGAATGCCAGAAGCTCATGGCGCTCGACGAGTTTGATGAGTTCGGCTATGTCTATTTAATTGAAATTTACCGCGCACGGGGCGAGTATTCCTCGGCAGTGGCGCTGTACGACAGGCTCGAAAAGCTGCTTTCCGAAGAGCTGTTCCAGTCGCCGAGCGAAGAGATCACAGCTCTCGTGCAGAACATCCGGCAGGAGCGCAACAAGAGCGTGCTGCACGTGCTCTCGCAGAAGGAGAGCATCACCTCGCCGGAGAGCGAAAAGGACAGCGGCCCGTTCATGGGCCGCGAGGAGGAGCGCGGGAAGCTCGTAGACGACATCCTGCAATTTTCCGGGGGCCGCGGCGCGATCAGCCTTGCCGTGACCGGCGAGGCCGGCATCGGCAAGACGCAGCTCTTTCAAACGGTGCTCTCCTCACTGGGGAAAACGCAGGCGGCGATCTATCAGACCTGTTGCTACCGCGCCGAGGAGAACTACGTCTTAAAGCCCTGGCAGAACATCTTCGAGCAGCTGGGGCGCGACCTTAAAAATCGCGCGAGCGGCGCGGACGCGACGCTCTTTCGTGCGGCGGTGTCGCGCGCGTTCCCATATCTCTGGCAGGTCGACCTGGAAAAGGCCATCGACCAGGACGACATCACGACCGAGAGCGGCAGCAGCAACCTGCGCGCGATCACCTACGCGCTGATGCGCCTGTCACACGCGCAGCGGATGATCTTCTACTTTGACGATCTCCAGTGGGCAGACAGTGTGTCGATCTCGCTGATCCGCGATATCCTGACCTCGGACAAAAACCACCGCATCCTGTTCCTTTTCGGCGTCCGCGACGAGCGGCACCAGTATGTGGGCAGCTTTTTGGAGGAGATGAAGGCTGCGCGCTTTCTGTCGGAGCTCCAGCTGCCGCGCTTTTCTGTGGACGAGACGGGGCAGCTTGCAGACCTTCTGCTGCCGGACCGCTTTTCCACGCCTGCGCTGCGCCAGCAGCTCTTCCGCGAGACTGAGGGCAACCCCTTTTTCATCATCGAAACGGTCAACAACCTCAAGTTCAACGGCTCGGTGGCCGACATCACGCCGAACATGCGCGACACGATCCGCATCCGCATCATGTCGCTGCCGTCGGAAGAGCGCAGCATTCTTGATCTGCTCTCGTTCTTCTTCGACGGCGCATCGTTCGACATGATGCGATCGCTCTCGGGAAAAGAGGAGTACGAGCTCATCACGATTTTGGAAAAGCTCATCGACAAAAAGCTCATCCGCGAGGTCATCCGCGCCGAGAGCGTCGCCTTCCAGTTCAGCCACCAGAAAATTCTCGAGTATGTTTACGGCGAGCTTTCGCTCACCAAGCGGCGCATCCTGCACGAAAAGATCTCCTGCTGCCTCGAGCGCAGGCTCAGCGGCACGAGCGCGGACAACGCGCTTTATACCAAGCTGATGTACCACAGCAAGCGTGCGGGTAACGAGCGCAAATACCTCAAGTATTACGTCGAGTACGTTTACAACTATTTAAACCTGTCCCACGAATATTATCCGGTGCTCGGCGGGGAGACGCTGCCGACGGACGCAGAAAACGACCTTCGGCTTGATTCGTCGGACAGAGCCGGCATCCTTCGCATCCTCAAGGATATCCAAACGAAGGTGCAGGCCAATCAGGGCAAATTCGACGAGAGCGACAAGCACGGATTCCTGTCGGATTACTACCACATGATGGGCCGCTTCCACATCCGCAAGGTGGAGTATTCGCAGGGCGAGCCATACATCCGCACGCTCATCGAGCTCAACCGCGACTCGGACAGCGAGCAGTGCCGCAACAACATGATCAAGGCCTACCGCCAGCTTATCTGCATCTACATCGACCGCTACGAGACCAAACAGATGCACGAGGTCGTCGAAAAGGCGTTCGCCGTGCTTGGCGAGGACGGCAAAGCCGAAGAGCGCGCCATCTGGATGCGCCTGTCGGGTCTGTGCTCCATCATGTCGGGCCGCATCGAGGAGGGCTACGCCTCGCTCACGCAGGCGATCGAGATTTTCGAGCGCTCGGGGGAAAAGGACAAATACCTCTTCAACCTCGCGGCATCTTACGCATGGCTTGGCGAGGTGGAACGCAACCGCATGCACTATGGCGAGGCGATGCAGTACTACACGCGCGCCATCTCCATCTGCACGGAAAACTTTCTCACCGGCGGTATCGCGACGTTTTACACCTACGCCGGTCAGGCCGCGCTGGATGCGGGCGACCTTGAAAGCGCGGACGAATACCTCTCGCAGGCAGTCGACCAGTTCAACAAGGTGGAGCTGATGTGGGGGCGCGGTATCGCGTTCGCCTACTACGGCTACCTCTGCTTTGAGCAGGGAGAGTATCGCAAGGCGCTGAGCCTTTTCATCAAGGCGGACGATTATGCCCAGCGGCTCGGCAGCTGCTACGAAGTGGGCGTGCTGAACCGCATGTTTGCACAAATCAGCCTGCAAATGCAGGATTCACCGGACATTCAGGCTGTTTTTGGACGATATTTGAATAAAGACGTGTCTGTTTACTTACAGCAGTCGAAAATGCTGCTGCGCGACGCCTATTCTCCGGTCGACGAGCAGTATCTGTCGCAGCTCACGAAGCGGCTGAAACGGGAGAATAAGGCCAATACGGAACAAACAGCAAATTCTGCACAGGAGATAGAACATCATGCTTGAAAACAACCACACGATCCACCTGACGCTCAACGGCGAGAGCCGCGCGTTCACGGTGGAGCCGCAGGAGACGCTTCTGCACGTGCTGCGCGAGCGCGCGCACCTGACGGGCGCGAAGAAGGGCTGTGACCTTGGCGAATGCGGCGCCTGCACGGTCATCATGGACGGCCGCGCGGTGAACTCGTGCTGTGTGTTCGCCATCGAGGCGGACGGCAGCACGGTCGAGACCATCGAGGGCATCGGCACTGCCGACGAGCCGCACCCGCTGCAGCAGGCGTTTATCGACGCCGGTGCCATCCAGTGCGGCTACTGCACGCCCGGAATGATCATGGCGGCCAAGGCACTGCTCGACCGCAACTCCCATCCCACGCGCGAGGAGATCCACGCCGCCATGTCCGGCAACCTCTGCCGCTGCACGGGCTACACGAAGATCGAGGAGGCCATCGTCGCGGCTTCCAGGGTCATTGAACAGTACGCGAACGGAAAGGGGGCACAGCAGTGATGGAACAGCATCATTTCGACATTGTCAACCACGCTACACCGCGCCTTGAGTCCATGGATAAGGCGCTGGGTCGCGGCAAGTATACCGACGATTTAGAGCTCCCCAACATGGCCTACGCCGCGCTGGTGCGCTGCCCGTATTCCCACGCCAAGGTGCTGAGCATCGATGTGAGCGAGGCGGAAAAGGTTCCAGGATACCTCGGCTGCGCCTTGCCGGAGGAGGCACCGCAGGCCTACTTCAACTGCTCGGGCAACCCGCCCTCTCCGCTTCTGATGGCGGATGAAAAGGTGCTGACGACCGAGCCGCTGACCATCGGCGACCGCGTGGCCGTCGTCGCCGCGGAGACGGAGGAGGCCGCCCGCGCCGCTGCCGAGGCAGTGAAGGTCGAGTACGAGAACCTTGCGCCGATCCTTGACGTCAAGGCCGCGCTCGCCGACAACGCGCCCGCGATGCAGCCGCATCTTTCCGACACGAACGTCGTCCAGCGGCGCGAGGTGTCGCAGGGCGACATCGCTGTGGGCGAGGAAAAGTCCGACATCATTCTCGAAGACCACTTCGTCACGCCGCCGATGCAGCACACGATGATCGAGCTGACCTGCTGCATCTGCGACTTCAGCGACGGCGAGCACATGACGATCTACAGCTGCTCGCAGACGGTGTTCCAGGAGCGCCGCATTCTGGCCGAACTTTTCGGCCTCAAGGAAGTGGACGTGCACATCATCAAGCCGCTTGTCGGCGCGGGCTTCGGCGCGCGCCAGCAGCTGCACGCCCAGCACGCCGCGGCGCTCATCTCGCGCAAGATCAAGCGCCCCGTGAAGCTGCTCTATTCGCGCGAGGAGGATTTCTACTCCGTCGTGCGTCACGCCTCCGACGTTGATCTTCGCATCGGCGCGGACAAAAACGGCAAGCTGCAGCTCTTTGATACGACGTTCCGCCTGAACGCCGGCCCCTACACCACGCACACGCCGACGGTCGTGGCCGCCGCCGCGCGTAAATTGCAGTACAACGTGCCGAACTACTCGTTTATCGGCCTGAGCGTTTTCACAAACCATGTGACGGGCGGCGCGTTCCGCGGCTACGGCAACACGCAGCTCACGTTCGGCCGCGAAATTCTGATGGACCGCCTCGCGCAGAAGCTCGATATGGACCCCGTCGAATTCCGCCTGATGAACCACGTGCAGGTGGGCGAGTGCTTCCCCTGCGCAAGCATCCCTGTCAGCAGCAACGGCATTGAGGACTGCGCGCGCCGCTGCCAGCAAATCCAGAAGGAGATCGACGAGAAAGAGCCCCTGATCGACGACGAAAACATCCGTCAGGCATGGGGCATCTCGTTCAGCTGCCACGGCTCCGGCCCGTCCTCGAAGGAGGGCCTGAGCGGCGCGGTCGTCATGCTCAACGCCGACGCGTCCGTGCATCTGCTCGTCGGCTCTGCCGATATCGGTCAGGGCAGCGAGACGATGGAGAGCCAGATCGCGGCGGAATGCCTCGGTATCCCCCTCTCCAGCGTGCAGATCACCGCGGCGGACACGGGCCTGACGCCGTATAACACCGGCACGTTCGGTTCGAGCCAGACGTTTATCTGCGGCAACGCCGTCAAGCTCGCCTGCGACGATCTGAAAAAGAAGATGGTCGAGCAGCTCAAGGTCATCTACGACGGCTGCACGGTCAAGGAAAAGAACCACCGCTACTATATCAGCGGCGGCGAGGAGCTTGAGCTGAGCTTTGAGGACGCCGCGCGCAAGATCCTGTTCGACCCCAAGGGCAGCGTGCCCATCGGCGCGGGCACCTACAAGGCTCTGGCCTGCCCCAACCCGTTCTCCGTCTGCTTTGTCAAGGCGGAATACCACAAGAAGCTCAACGCCATCCGCCTCATGGACATCATCGAGGTCGTGGACGTCGGTACGCCCATCAACCGCCTGACCGTCGCCGGTCAGCTCGAGGGCGGCATCGCGCAGGGCGTGGGCTACGCGCTCTATGAGCGCATGGAGATCAACCCGCGCTCGCGCCGCACGCTGTCGACCGATTTCCTGCACTACCGCATCCCGCAGATGGGCGACATGCCGCGCACGTATGTCGACATGGTCAACAGCCACGACCCCTACGGCCCGCACGGCGCGAAGAGCGTCGGCGAGCTTGCCACGGTGCCCGTGGCGCCGGCCATCGTGAACGCGGTGCGCCGTGCAAGCGGCATTGAGATCAACAGCCTGCCGCTGTGCGACAAATTTGCCATCCTGCCGACCGAGAGGGGGAATGTGAAATGAGCGGACAGGTTTTAGAGAGCTTACACGACATCGTCTCCGCCGAGCACCCGACCTACATCGGCGGCGGCACAGACATCATGCCGCTGCTGAAAAACGAGGTGCGCGACGACAAGGATTTCGTCTTCCTGAAGAAAATTCCGGAGCTGCACGTTTTGGAGGAAAAGGACGGCGACCTCATCATCGGCGCGGCGATGACGCTCACCGAGCTTGCCGAGAGCGAGCTTTTGAACAGCCGCTACGCGGCCATCGCGCAGGCGGCGTCGCTGACGGCATCCCCGCAGATCAGAAACATCGCCACTGTCGGCGGCAACATCATGCAGGACCGCCGCTGCATCTACTTCAACCAGCCGCACCTGTGGCGCAGCGGCCTTGCCTACTGCTTTAAGACCGGCGGCAGCATTTGCCACCAGATCCCGAACTCGCCGGTCTGCCGCGCGATCTACTATTCCGACGTCGCCACCGCGCTCATCGCTTACGAGGCGGAAGTAGAGTACATCGAAGACGGCGAGACGCACCGCACCGACCTAAAGTCCCTCATCGAGCGCCACAGCGTGGCCAACGGCCTTGCCTGCCACGAGCACCTGCCCATCCTCGTCACGCGCTTTTTCGTCCCCGCGGCGGAAGAGGGCGAGCGCAGCGGCTTTTATAAGTACGCGATGCGCACGACGATCGACTTCCCGATCATCAACTTCGCGCTCCGCTGCGGCGGCAATCGCCCCGCGCGTCTGGCTGCGGGCGCGGTCGCGCCCCATCCGGTCGTGATGGCCGAGACGGCGGCGAAGATCGACTCCGACGCCACGGATGACGAGGTCATCGCGCAGGCCGAGGACGAGCTCAGAAAGCTCGCCATGCCCATCAAGGAGGCCTGCATGACCCCCGCGGTCAAGAGAAGCCTCTATCGCCACGTCGCAATGCTGCTGAGTCTGAGAAAATAAGCAAAAAAAGAACCGTCCGATCGGACGGTTCTTTTTTGTCGTAGAGATTTACTTCGCGGCGCGGGCCAGAACGGCCTCGGCGCTCATGCTCGGGTTGATGGTCTCTTCGCTCTCGACCGCGATGGCCGCGGCGGCGGTGCCGGCGGCGCAGCTTTCGGCAAGGTCGCGGCCCGCGAGAAACGACCAGACGAGGGATGCCATCATCGCGTCGCCCGCGCCGGTGGCGTTGCGCATCTCGGCCTTGCAGATGGGCTCCAAATGCGTCTCGCCCTGCTGCGCGGCAAACACACCGTCGCCGCCGAGCGACAGGAACACGCGCTGCACGCCCTGATCGAGCAGCGCCTGCGCGGCCTGATGGAGCGTTGCATTGTCTGCGATCTTCACGCCGGAGAGGAGCTCTGCTTCGATGCGGTTGGGCTTGAGCGTGTGAACATGGCCGAGAAGCCCGCGGAGCTTTTCTGCCTTGACGGTGGACACTGGATCGACGAAGAGCGGCGCGGCGCAGTGCTCGACAAGGTACGCGATGGACTCGCGCGGCAGGTTCGCGTCCACGACCACCGCGGCGGCGCCGTCGAGCAGCTCCTTCTGCGAGGCGAAGTAGTCCGGCGTCAACTTTTCGCAGATCTCCATATCGGCCACGGCCACGGCCATGTCGCCGTCGCTGTCGCCCACGAACACGTAGGTCGAGGTGCGGCCGTCGGGCACGCGCAACGCGTGCGAAAGGTCGATGCCGAGTTCTTTACAGCTCTCTTCGACCTGGCTTGCGCGCGAATCGCCGCCCACGGCGGTCAGAAGATACGTCGGTACGCCGAGCAGGCGCATGTTGTGCGCGATGTTGCGTCCCACGCCGCCGAGGCTCAGCTCGACCTTGCCGGGGTTCGAGTCCTTCGCGCGCAGCGGCGCGAAGGAGTGTGCGCCGATGTCGATATTCACGCCGCCGCAGACGACGGCGTAGGGAAGATTCTTTTCGTTAGACATGATGTTGCTTTCTCCGAATTATTTGTGATAAAGACGCTTGGATTCATACTTCGGCTCGCAGCTGACGTGAATGCCGAGGCGCTTGTAGAGCTTGATGTCCTCCTCCGAGATGATGACGGAGAAGTGCGCGTCGC
>ERZ1106976.1937-NODE-1937-length-19476-cov-6.791308_pt1 | contig 19476 bp, 21 predicted proteins | sample MGYA00403687_ERZ1106976 | MGnify/ENA primary metagenome ERZ1106976 (study PRJEB35170, sample SAMEA104062446) | human gut metagenome | biome: human gut; feature: human-associated habitat; material: faeces | place: Denmark | collected 2013-02-22 ... | reverse complement strand
AGAAACAAAGACTTTAAACACATGATTACGATTGGTATGCGTGGTGAGCGTGATACGACAATGCTTCCGGAAGGTTCCTCGATTCAGGAAAATGTGGAACTGCTTCGCAAGATTATTGCAGACCAGTTAGAGATTATTAAGGCAAAAGGCTGCGATGACATGCCAAAGATGCTTGCCCTTTACAAAGAGGTAGAAGATTATTATTACGGCGGCGATGGCGTAGAAGGTTTAAAAGACTGGGCTGCGCTTGATGACACGATTCTTCTTTTGTCGGACGATAACTTTGGAAATGTGCGTACACTGCCAACCAAGGAAAACCGCGACAGAAAAGCCGGTTTTGGTCTGTATTATCATTTTGATTATCATGGTTCGCCGGTTTCCTATGAATGGGTTAATTCGATACCGCTTCCAAAAGTATGGGAGCAGCTTACCATGGCATATGAGTACGGTATTAAAGATTTGTGGATTGTCAATGTCGGAGATATCCGTCCGCAGGAACTTCCTCTTTCCTACTACATGGCACTTGCTTATGATTATGAGGGAATGGGAATCAATCATCCAAATGAAACCGATGATTTCATCCGCGGCTGGGTAGAAGAGCAGTTTGGCGGCGTTGTAGAAGATGACGATGTCAAAGAAGAAATTGTTTCTGTTTTGAAAGCATATACAAGAATGCATGGTAACCGCCGTCCGGAAGTAACATATCCGGATACCTATCATGTGACACACTACGGTGAAAGCAGTAAAATGATTCATCTCTGCCACCGCATTAAAAAGATGGCAGACGACATTGATGGCAAACTTCCGGAAGAAGCAAAGGCAAGTTATTATGGACTTGTTTATTATCCGGCAGTTGCAGGGGCAAATGTTCAGTTGATGAATCTGTATGCAGCGAAGAATCAATTTTATGCGAAGTATGGTGTGGCAGCAGCAAATGATTATGCAGAAAAAATAAAAGAGATTAATGAAAGAGAAAATCCTGACAAAATAATATTATTAGGTGATTTATATTATCATGGACCTAGAAATGAGTTAAGTCAAGAATATAAGCCAATGAAAGTAGCAGAAATTTTGAATTCTTTAAAAGATAAATTATTGGTTGTTAGAGGAAATTGTGATGCAGAAGTTGATGAAATGATTTCAGAGTTTAAGTTTAATGACCATATTTTGATGGAGATTAATGGAAAGAAGTTTTATTTTACACATGGTCATAAATATAATATTGAAAATATTCCTTATGATGATTTTGATGTTATGATTTATGGACATATTCATCAAGGTTTTATTCAAGAGAAAGAGGGGTTTGTTTTTGCAAATCCTGGTTCAATTTCTCTTCCAAAATGTAATTCTGCTCATAGCTATATTGTGCTTTTTGATAATAAGATTGTATTGAAAGATGTTGATGGTGAAGTATTAAAGGAGTATGAAATTAGGAGTTAAAACTGATATTTTAGATGTAATTAATGTTTGTAATTCATCAACTGTTAATCCAAGAGAAAGAAGTTGCTTTGTAGATTGCATAAAATTATTTTTAGTATATTTAATTTTATCTTTATCAGAAGTTTCAACTTTAGAAGCATCTGTTGGATAAAAAGTTCACCAGTTGAAAGCATGTGATAAATAGCAACTAATATTTTTCTAGCAATAGTAATATAAGCACGTTTTTTACCTCTACATTTAGAAAGCAAATTAAATTTTTTAGCAAAGTAATCGTTAGTCTTATCCTTTACTGCACAGTGTGCAACCTCAACAAGTGCAGGCTTAAGATAAACACCAGCTCTAGAAATTTTAACAGATTTCTTTTTGCAAGCCGATTCATTGCAACCAGGAGCTAGACCAGCCCAAGAACAAAGATATTCAGAATCTTTAAATACAGACATATCTGGTCCGATTTCTGAAAATATAGTAATAGCAGAAATATCTTTAATACCAGGTACAGTTAAAATTAAATTAATCTGATTTTGATAAGGTAAAAGTAAAGGTAAAACAGTTTTTTCAATCTGGTCAATACATTCAAGAAGAGTGGCATAGTGATTAAGGCAAACTTTCATTATAACAAATTATGGTAACTGAATCAAACTAAAGAATTTTTAATAAAGGTTTGTGCCTTCCGTAGACGGAACGATAACGGAGGCAAGGAAGGAATGAGATTAAAAATGGAAAAAATAATTGTTATTGGAAGTCCTGGTGCTGGAAAAAGTTCATTTTCTAAAAAGTTAAAAAATATGACTAAATTACCATTATATCACATAGATATGCTATATCATAAAAAAGATGGTACACATATTACAAAAGAAGAGCTAGAAGAAAAATTAAAAGAAATTTTTAAAACGGATAAATGGATTATAGATGGAAATTATCAAAAAACATTAGAATTAAGAATAAATGAATGTGATACTATATTTTTGTTGGATTTTCCAACTCAAGTTTGTCTTGAAGGTGCAAAATCACGAATTGGCAAAAAAAGAGACGATTTGCCTTGGGTAGAAGAGAAACTAGATGAAAATTTTAAACAATGCATTATTAATTTTACTAACGAAAAGTTGCCGCAAATTTATAAGTTATTGGATAAATATAAAATGAATCATAGTATATTTATTTTTAAATCTAGAGATGAGGCTGATAATTATATACGTAATATGGAGAAAAAATATGCAAATATATAATTTAAAAAATAAATTAGAATAGTTAGATGAAGTTGCAAAATTAGAATATGATGAATGGGCAGACAATAAAGAAGAAAATAGAAAATGTAGAATAGAAAGAAAAAAAGAGAAAATTTATAATGCATTTAATGATGAATTTTTTTGCAAGTTAATTTTAGTAGATAATAATAAGTTGATAGGATTTATATCTATATTTCCAAAAGATTGTGAAGAAGAAAAAGAACTAAAGCCGTGGTATGCTACAATGTATGTAAAAAAAGAATATAGAAAAAAAGGATATTCTAAAATATTAAATGATGCCATATTAAAAGAGGCAAAAAATAGAGGATTTACAACAATATATCTAAAAACAGATTTAAAAAATTATTATGAAAAGTTTGGAGCAATTTTTATAAAAAAATTAAAAACAGGTGAAACTTTATACAAATTTGAACTTTAGTAATATTTTACAAATAAAAAAATATATAATATAAAAAAGAGGAGAAAGTTATTTAAAATGAATGATACCGTTATTTATTTAATTAGACATGCTGAAACAGTTGAGGAAAATGGGATTAGAAACACAAATGAAAATTCTCAAATGATTAATGAAAAAGAAATATTGTCTGTAAAAGGAGAAGAGCAATCTAAGAAATTAAGTGAAAATACAGAATTACAAAATCTTGATGTTATTTGGACAAGCAACTATACAAGAGCAAAAGCTACTGCAAAATATATAGCATATAAGAACAATTTACAATATAACATAGATAAAAGATTGAGTGAAAGAAAACTTGGAAATATGGATGATTTAGCAAAATTTATGAATAATAAAGAAACCAGAGATCCATCTCGTGAACAATTAGCCTTTCCAGAATTTAAAACTCGCGATGGTGAAAGCGCAAATGATACTAATAAAAGGATGAATGAATTTTTTAATGAAATACTTGAGAAATATAAAGGAAAGAGAATAGCTGTTATAAGTCATGGTGGAACAATAAAATTCTATTTGTTAAGTTTTTGCAAAGTAAACGAAAGATTAAATCTTGAATACAAGGAAAATGAGTTGGCTATAAAATCTCCATGCTTATTAAAGATGACTTTTAGGAAAAATGAATTAGTAAATTTAGAACAAATGAAATTATAAGAAATATAAGATATGGGCTATGAGTTGGAAAGGGTAAAATAAAGTGCAATTCACACAAGCTTAAAGTGCAAAAATTGCACTTTAAACTCTATTCATTTTCTTACTTTCTTATTTTCATCCCATCAATCCATTTCTCAAAATCACTACCACTAATTTCATCATGTTTATATTTATCAAGCATCACAGCACCATCAACTTTATATCTTTCATAAAGAGCTAATACCTCAGGATTATTACTAATAGAAGCTTGTTTACTCAAATTTTTATATCTATTCCTATACTTTTTACAAATAGTATCATTAGCATATGTTCTATTAGAAGAAACCTTATCAGCAAAATCCTTACAAGTTAGACCATCTTTAAAAATATTATCACAATACAATGTCTTATGTGCAGTTTTAGGAATAAAATAGTGATTACAATTTTTACATTTTATAATCCTAAAACTATTTTTATAATTCATAAATTCCTTCATACAAATAAACAAAAGACAAGTAAAGTCATTAGAAGAATAGTAATACCTAATATTATCTTTTGACTTATTAGTGTTAGAGCCTAAAAAGAAAGAATCTAAGTCAAAGTTCATTTTTATATCTTTAAAATTTTCAGATATATTTTCTAAAATTGATTCATATGTTTCATTATCTTTCAAAATCTTTAGACTTTCATAATCTGAATCTTCTTCAGTAGATGATTCAAACAATGTCTTGAAATATATTTTTTCTGCGATATTCCTAAAAATAAATTGAGCAGAGTCAATAAAACTAAAATAAAGTAATTTCGTCCCTTCAGCATAATCTATAAATTCATCTTCTGTTAATATTATTTTTGGATTATCCATAATTTCAGATGTTAAATCAATACTTTTATAATATTCAAAATTTAGATAATTCTTTTTACTAGCAATAAAATTAACAAGAAAATAATGCACTAAAAAATAGTTCAAATGTAAAGCATTTGAAAAATCTAAATTTAGAAATTCAAGCAGAAATGTTCCGATATTTTTTGCTTTAGGTTTAACTTTTTCAAAAACATATAATTTTTTATTCTTTAGTTTTTCTGGTATTTTCTCTGAGTCTGTTAGTTCTATTGGTTCGTATCTTACAAAATACTCTTTTGAATTTTTGAAGTCAAATGCTATTTCTAATTCATAATTCATAATTTTTCTCCTTGAACTTGTATTAAATTTATAACCTTTCTATATAAAAGGCGAAATGAAAGTATTAAAATTCCCAAAAACTTTTTAAAAATTAATTTTTTATGCTTTCATACATAATAGGCGAAGAAAAATGGAAAAACCTATCAAAAAATTTAAAAAAATTAATTTTTATGCTTTCTAATATAATAGGCGAAATAAAATTAAAAAATCTCACAAAATTTATAAAGAATTTTAAAATTTTAATATTCCTATATACAAATAGGCGAAGAAAGACTGAAAAATCTTAGCAAAACTACAAAAAATTTTTAAGATTTAATCTTTCTGCATACATAGGCGAAATAATATTGGAAAATATACCAAAAATCATAAAAATTTTTAAAAAATTTTAATCCTTCTATATACATAGGCGAAAAAAAAGTGAAAAACCTGACCAAAATTGTAAAAAAAATTTTAAATTATTGATCTTTCTATATAAATAGGCGAAATAAAAATAGAAAATGTGACGAAAATCATAAATTTTTTTACAAATTAAAAAAATAAAGAAATAGCCATACAATAGAAATAAATTTTAGAATTATTATCTGTACGGTTTTTTAGAGCAAATAAAACATCTAAAATAATAAATAATAATTAGTTAACTAAATTATACAAATGTAAATGCAAGAATATATAAAATTTAATATTTATACATATTTTTGCATAAAGAATTTAAGAAAAAGAGAGGTGATTATATGCCAGAATTACCAAAGGTAGAACGAAAAACACTAACAATGAAAGAAACAGCAGAGTATTTAGGAATATCATATTGGTTAGTAAATCAATTAGTAAGAAGAAAACAAATACCATGTGCAAGAGTTGGTGGAAGAGTATTATTTAGAGTACAAGCACTAGATGAATACTTAAATAATAAAGAACAAGAATCATTAAAAAAGTAAAGGAGGGAAAACATGCAATGGATTAAAGTGTTTACAGATATATTTGCAAATCCAAAAATCAAAATATTACTCAAAGAACGTGATGGGGACACATTTTTTAGAGTATGGATTCAATTATTAACAATAGCAGGACAATGTATGCAAGAAGGAAAGTTAATGATTTCAGAAAATAATCCGATGACAGTGCATGAACTTGCAACAATCATTCACAAAACGGACGCAAAAATGGAAAATATATTGAACAAATTAATCCATTTAGAGATGCTAATATATCAGGAAAGTACATATATAATTAAAAACTGGTATAAGTATCAAAGTATTGATAAATATGAGAAAATTTTAGAGCAAAATAGAGCAAGACAAAAAAGATTTAGAGATAAGAAAAAAGAAGAAAGTAACGTTACGCAAACGTCAAGTAACGTGGAAGAACAGAATATAGTAGAAAAGAATAAAATAGAAAATAATAGATTAGAAGATGATATAAAGGCAGGTGAAAATGGTAGTGGATTCAAAACAATTGATTTCTGACATAGTTTTAGATACTGATAATAAAATGCACAAACAGTGCAAATTCTGTGGAAAGTTATTACATATAAATGATTATACTGTACTATATGTCAATATTGTTTATAAAGATATAGCAACAGCATACGAAAGATGTACCTGTAATGATGCTAGTAAAATTTGGCAACAATACGATGAATACATTGAAAAAGACCAAATAAGAAAAAACAATTTAAGTAAAATAAACAAATTATTTAAAAATAATAATTTAGGAAAACGTCAATTAAATAGCACATTTGAAAATTATAAAATAACAAATAAGAATAAAAATGCTTATGAAAATGTAAAAAAATATGTAGAAAAATTGATAAAAGGAACAACAAATAAAGGACTTTTTATAACAGGAGCTTATGGTGTAGGTAAAACTTATTTAGCATCATGCATTGCAAATGAAATTATTAAGAACGGAAAAACAGTAATATTTGGAACTTTAATACAATTGTTAGATTTTATTAGAGATTCATATAGCGATTCAGAAGTTTCTGATAAAGACTATTTAAATTTATATTCTAGTGTTGATCTTTTAGTGATTGATGATTTAGGAAAAGAAAAGCCAACAGAATGGGTATTAGAAAAATTATTTTTGATAGTGAATAATAGATATAATAATTATTTGCCAATTGTTATAACAACAAATTATAACAGAAATCAATTAAGAGAAAGATTATGTATAAATAAAAATTATAGTATTGTTGATTCAATAATTTCAAGATTATATGAAATGTGTGGTGGTATTGAAATTAAGGATGATGACCATAGAATGAGCGATTCCCTAATTAGGAAATCACTCTGAAATGGCTGAGATGACTGGAGTATAAGCTAAATCACTTTAGATGTGAAATGATTAGTGACAGATAAAAATGTCACTTTTCTTTTTATATTGTTTTGGAGCAAAAAGAACTAAAATAAGAGAAATGTTTTTAGCAAGATTCCCCTTTGTATATACAAAGGGTTCTTGATAGTTGGGAATGTCCCAAACCCTTTTATGAAATGGAGATGATAAATTGAAGAAGGATAAAATTATAACAATTAGAGTTAATGAAAAAGAGAAGAAAAAATTGATTGAGAAAAGCAAAATTGCTAAACTAAGTTTATCAGAATATTTAATTAAACAAGGTTTAGATAAAGATATAGTGATGGTTGATGGATTAAATGAAGTCGTAGCAGAACTTAGAAGAATAGGAAATAATATAAATCAATTAACATATTTGGCGAATAGTGGAAGGATTTATACTGTTGATTTAAGTGAAGTGAAACAGAAAATAGGAAAGGTATGAAATGTGATTAATGAGTTACAAAATAAGTGGCGATAAAACATCAAAAATTTAGGAAAAATTTTCGACAAATTAAGCTAAAATATTGGGAAATTTATTGTTAAAAACTGGATTATGTGATATAAAATAAATAGGATAACTATGAAAATATAGGAGGCAATTATAACATGGATAGTACAATAAGAAGTATAATAGATAGAATATGGACAAACTTTTGGGAAGGTGGAGTAACAAACCCATTAACGGTAATAGAGCAAATAACATACCTTTTATTTGTAAAAGGGTTAGATGATATAGAAATATCACATGAAAAAAATGACGTACTATTAGGAATACAAAGCAAAAGGATATTTGATAATGAACATCAAAATTGTAGATGGAGCAAATTCAAAGATTATCCGGCAGAAAAAATGTTTAAAATCATGAGCGAAGAAGTATTTCCATTTATAAAAAATTTAGCAAAAGATAAAGAATCTGGATATGCTAAATATATGGAAGATGCTATATTTATAATTCCAACACCAATAATGTTACAAAAAGTGGTAACGGCTATGGATAAATTAGAAATGAAAGACAGAGATACAAAAGGTGATGTATATGAGTATTTATTATCGAAACTTAGCCAAGCAGGTGTAAATGGTCAATTTAGAACGCCAAGACACATTATAAGAATGATGGTAGAGTTAATGAAGCCAACTCCAGAAGATATAATAGTAGATCCAGCTTGTGGTACAGCAGGATTTTTAGTAGAAGCAGGAGAATATCTAAGAAAGAATAAAGGAGATTTATTTTTATCAGAAAATTTAACAGAACATTTTAATAATACAATGTTTTATGGGTTTGATATGGATAGAACAATGCTTAGAATTGGTGCCATGAATCTAATGCAACATGGCATAGAAAATCCAAATATAATGTACAAAGATTCATTATCCGAAGACAACGAAGATAATGGAAAATATACATTAGTTTTAGCAAATCCACCTTTTAAAGGTTCAATAGATGCAGAAAGAACATCAAAAGATTTACTTGCAGTTACAAAAACTAAGAAAACAGAATTACTATTTTTAGCATTATTTTTAAGAAGTTTAAAGATAGGTGGAAGATGTGCGTCTATAGTTCCAGATGGGGTTTTGTTTGGAAGCTCAAATGCTCATAAGGCAATAAGAAAAGAAATAATAGAAAATCATAAATTAGAAGCAATTATATCAATGCCAAGTGGAGTGTTTAAGCCATATGCAGGAGTTTCTACTGCAATTATGATATTTACGAAAACAACTCAAGGTGGAACAGATAAAGTTTGGTTCTATGATATGACTGCTGATGGATTCAGTTTGGATGACCAAAGACAACCTATAAAAGAAAATGATATTCCTGATATTATAAAAAGATTCAAAAATAGATATTCAGAAGAAGAAAAAAATAGAAAAAGAACTGAAAAGTCATTTTTTGTTCCAAAAGAAGAAATTGTAGAAAACAATTATGATTTATCTATTAATAAATACAAAGAAATAGTTGTAGAGAAAAAAGAATATGAAAAGCCAGAGGTAATATTAAAAAGAGTGATAGATATGGAAGCTGAAATCCAACATAAATTGAAAGAGTTGGAGGAGTTGATATAATTGGAAATTGTAGATGAATTAAATTTTTATGACGAAAAAATGCTAAGATTGCAATATGAAATTTCAGAATGTTTTAGCCATCAACTTACCAAAGGAGAAATAAGAGAAGAGTTTATTAAGGAATATATTAAAAATAAAACAGGAAATGATAAAATATTAAAAGGTGCTATATATAAAGGAGTTAAAGAAAGTACACAATTAGATATGATTATTTGTAATAATAATGTGATTTATAATAAATGTGGGAGTCACTATTTAATTGATGCTGAAGATTGCAAAATAGTTTTTGAAATTAAAAGTAAGTTAAATAATGAATATTTAAAAAAATTATCAAAAGTATCAAAAAATATTAAAATGATGAATTCAAAAATAAAAGTGGGAATGTTTGCTTATTGCTTAGGGCAGGATCATAAAAGTATACTAGAAAAGTTTGGATACAAATATGATCAGAAATTAGAAATGTATGAATATGATACAAAGAATATTTTACGAGAATATAAGTATATAGATTATGTTGTATGTATAGATGAAAACTATGAATTTGTAATTATAAATGAAAATGGAAAATTTGTATTATATACAGATATACCTATAATAAAGTATTTATGGCCAATATTAAAAAATTAAAGGAGAATACTGTGAAATTAGTGAAATTAGAAGATGTATGTTATAATGGTTCATCTAGTCTTTCTCAAAAAGACATAATAATGTTAGAGGGAAAATATCCAGTATATGGTGCTAGTGGACTAATAAAATATATAAATTTTTATAAATATGATAAAGAGTATATTGCTATTGTTAAGGATGGTGCAGGAATTGGAAGAACTATGATATTACCTGCTAATTCATCTGTAATAAGTACTCTGCAATACATATTTCCAAAAGAAAATATAAACATAAGGTATCTATATTATGCTTTAAATGCAATGGATTTATCTAAATATTATTCAGGAGTTACAATACCTCATATTTATTTTAAAGATTATAAGAAAGAAGAGCTGTATTTACCTATTATTGATGAACAAATAAACATTGTGAATAAATTAGATAAAATTCGAGAAATAATAGATATAAGAAAAAAACAAATTGAAGAATTAGATGAATTAATTAAATCTCAGTTTGTCGAGATGTTTGGAGATCCAATAGAAAACCCTAAAAACTACAAAATTGTAAAACTTTCAGATATGGCTGACTATTGGAATGGACTAACATATAAGCCAACAGATGTGAATAAGAAGGGGACTATAGTATTAAGGTCAAGCAATATTCAAAATTCTCAATTGAATTATCAAGATATTGTTAGAGTGAATTGTAATATCAAAGAAAAACAATATGTAAAAGATAATGATATACTAATGTGTTCAAGAAATGGAAGTGCTAGATTAGTAGGAAAAGTAGCAGTTATAAAAGATATTAAAGAAAAAATGACTTTTGGAGCATTTATGATGATAATAAGAAGTGAATATTATCCGTATTTATTTTCATATTTTCAAACAGATGCTTTTAGAAACCAAATAAAGTCTGGAGCAACAACTACGATAAATCAAATCACAGGAAATATGTTAAATAAAATAAAACTTCCACTTCCTGATAAGTATGATATAAATCAATTTGCAGAGATAGTTAAACTAATCGATAAACAGAAATTTGAAATACAAAAGAACTTAGAAGAAATGCAAAAGTTACAAGAAAGTTTAATGAATAAATATTTTGGATAAAAGTAGAGATGGAAAATGAAAAAAATAGATAAAATAAATTCACATATATATGTACCCAAAAGTATTTTGAATAGATTTGCTACAATTGACGAGAAAAATAGAAAGATTCTACAGTATATTGATTTTAAAGATATGCAAATAAAAAAAGCTACAACATCAAGTTTTAATACTAAATTAGGGTATTATAGTAAGCAAAACGAAGAAATTCTAAGTAGAGAAGCAGAAAGTAAAATTGGAAATGTAATTGAAAAAATAGAAAATATAGAAGATAATACAAAACTTAATAAAAAAGATATAGAAGCTATATATAGATATTTAGCATACCAAATATTAAGAATTGATTATTTTTCACACGAACTAAATAATCGCTTTAAAACAAATTGGAGTAATAAGTTTATAAAAAATGAACTTATAAGAGAAGAGACTGAATTAGATACTGTATATAATGTAATAAAAGATGAAGATATACATGTAATAGTAAATAAATCAGAAACAAACTTTGTTCTTCCAATAAATTCAATGTACACTTTTAACCTAGATTCTAATGAATATATTTGGTTGTTAATCTTATCTCCAAATATAGCAATATCATTTATGCCAGAAAATACCATAAAAAAAATAAGTAATGATAAAGACACGAGTAAAATAAAGATAATAGAATTTAGAAAAGAACAAGAGGACATAATCAAAAGTTTTAACATAAGAGCAATTGGAACACAGTATAAAGGATATTCAAAACTTAAATGTGTGATTGGACTAGAAAAAGAACTTAATTATTTAGTAAATATAATAAACAAAAATAAGGAGTAAAATATGTCAAATTTTGAATTCTTAAAACAAAATAAAATATTCAATAATTTTTCAGAAAGCTGTATAGAAGCAGAAAATGGGATAGGCTTAAACACAGTAACATGCAGTATATTATGTAGAAGAGCATTAGAATTAGGAGTAAAATGGTTATATGCAAATGACAATGACTTAAAAATACCATATCAGAATAATCTATCTGCATTAGTACATGATATAACATTTAAAAACATAATAGATGAAAAATTATTAAAACAAATTGAATATATAATAAAACTAGGAAATTATGCAGTACATAATAATAAAAAAATATCTAGAGAAGAAGCAATTTTATCACTAAGATATTTATATAATTTTATGCAATGGATTGCTTACTGTTATGCTGACAATTTTAAAGAAAAAGAATTTGACGAATCTATTTTACAAACTCAAAGTGAAAATATTTTAGCAGTAAAAGAAAGAGAAAGTTTGTATGAGGAACTAGAAAAGAAAGATAAAAAATTAGAAGAAACAAGAAGAGAAAATGAAGAACTAAGGGCAAAATTAACGAAGAAACGTGAGAAGAAAGAAGAAAACTACAATTTTGAAATTAAAGATATATCAGAATACGAAACAAGAAAGAAATACATAGATTTAGAGCTAAAACTTGCAGGATGGGACTTTGATACGAACATAACAGAAGAATTAAAATTGACAGGAATGCCAAACAATAAAAATGAAGGATATGCAGATTATGTGCTATTTGGTGAAAACGGATTACCATTAGCAGTAGTAGAAGCAAAAAGGACAAGCGTTGATCCAAGAGTTGGACAAAACCAAGCAAAACTATATGCAGACTGTATTGAAAATGAATATCATCAAAGACCAGTTATATATTATACAAACGGATTTGAAATATATATGTGGGATGATAAAAATTATCCACCAAGAAAAGTTTCGGGATTTTATACACAAGATGAGCTACAATTACTTGTAAATAGAAGAACAAGTAAGCAAAATCTTGAACATGTATATGTTCAAGATAAAATAACAAACAGAGAATATCAACTAGAAGCAATAAAAAGTGTATGCGAAACATTCGATGAAGGACACAGAAAAGCATTAATAGTAATGGCAACAGGTACAGGTAAAACAAGAACAGCAATATCAATTGTAGATGTTTTATCAGATAAGGAATGGGTAAAAAACGTGCTATTTTTAGCAGATAGAACAGTACTTGTAAAACAAGCAAAAAATAATTTTACCAAATTGCTTCCTAATATGTCTACATGTAATTTATTGAATACAACAGACAATCCAGAAGAATCCAGAATTGTGTTTTCAACATATCAAACAATGATGCACGCAATAGATGTAACAAAAAATAAAGAAGGCAATAAGCTATTTACTCCGGGACATTTTGATTTAATAATTGTAGATGAAGCACATAGAAGTATATATAAAAAATATCAAGCAATATTTGAATATTTTGATGGACTGGTTGTGGGACTAACAGCAACACCAAGAAATGATGTAGATAGAAATACATATAGATTTTTTGAAATTGAAAATGATGTGCCAACTTTTGCTTATGAATATGAAAAAGCTGTAAAAGAAGGATATTTAGTTGATTATCATGTAATAAAGACAAGCACAGATTTTATGGATAGAGGAATAAAATATTCAGAATTATCAGAGCAAGAAAAAGAAGAATATGAAAATACATTTACAGATGAAGAAGATAATATGCCAGAAGAAATAGAATCATCAGCAATAAATGCATGGTTATTTAATAGAGATACAATAAAAAAACTATTAGAAGTATTAATGGAAAAAGGATTAAAAGTAAAAGGTGGAGATGAACTTGGAAAAACAATAATTTTTGCAAGAAATCATAAACATGCACAAAAAATAGTAGACACATTTAATGAATTATATCCTGAATACAGAGGTGAATTTGCAAAACTTGTAGATAATCAAGTTAAGTATAATGAAACAATTATTGACGAATTCTCTACAAAAGAAAAATGGCCACAAATAGCTGTGTCAGTAGATATGTTGGATACAGGTGTAGATGTTCCTGAAATATTAAATTTAGTATTTTTTAAACCAGTCAAATCAAAAATAAAATTTTGGCAAATGATAGGAAGAGGAACAAGACTTTGCAAAGATTTATTTGGAGTTGGACTAGATAAAAAAGAATTTTATATATTTGACTATTGCAAAAACTTTGAATTCTTTTCTGTAAATCCCAAAGGAATAGAAACTAATAATGTAATTAGTTTAACAGAAAGAATATATGGATATAAATTAGACTTAATTGTAGAACTACAAAATATGAAATATCAAAGTGAAGAGAAATATTGTGAATACAGAAAAACATTGATAAAAGAATTTATAGAAGAAATAAAGAATTTAAATAAAGATAGTTTTATGGCAAAAAATAAAATTCATTATATTGAATTATATTCAAAAGAAAAAACATGGGTATATATATCAACAATAGATTTAATGGATATTAAAGAAAATTTAATACCATTATTCACTTCGATTGATGATAATGAAGATGCAAAAAGATTTGATAATTTGATGTATCAATTACAAGTTAAAAGAATTAGACAAGATAAAACTAATAGATGTGAAAATTTAATAGTAGATACCGTAGGAGAACTAGAAAAATTAGGAACAGTTCCTCAAATTAGAGAAAAACAAGATTTGATTTTAAAAGTTGCAGAAACAGATTATATAAAAGAGGCAGACTTCTGGGATATTGAAGAAGTTAGAACAGAATTAAGAAATTTAATACAATTTATAGATCCTTACAATAGACCACCTGTATATATAGATATAGAAGACACTTTAAACGATATAGATGAAGGATATGTTTATGTAAATACAGGAAACAATTTTACCAATTACAGAAGAAAAGTGGAAAAGTTTTTAACAGGAAATTTAGAAAATGTTATTGTATGGAAAATAAGACATAATATAAGACTTACAGAACAAGATAAAGAAAATCTTGAAAAGATATTATTTGAAGAGCTTGGAAATAACAAAGAATATGCAGAAACATTTGGAGATACTAATATAATTAAAGCTGTTAGAAATATTGTAGGATTAGATAAAAATGTTGTTAGTGATATTTTTTATAAATATATAAATGATAATAGACTTAATATGAAACAAATTCAATTCGTGAAATTGCTAATTGATTATGTTATTAAAAATGGAACCATTGATATGCAGAAATTGACAGAACAACCTTTTAAAAATGTTGGGGAAGTTTACGATTTGTTTGGAAATAATATTGATTTGTTTAAAGAAATTAGAGAAGATATTGAAAATATAAATGAGAATGCTGAAAAATTGGCCTAGGGGGAAAAATATGATTATTCAAAATAACAAACTTTTAAAAAATATTGACTTCAAAAATGAAAAAGAGTTACAAAGTTATGTGGAAAAAAACATGGAAGAAATACTTGGTTATAAATTTATTGCAACAGAATTTAGTGTGGGAGACTCAAGATTGGACTCTTTGGGATATGACAAGGAAAACAATACATTTATAATTATAGAATATAAAAACATAAAGAATAATAGCTTAGTTGATCAAGGATATTCATATCTTGCATTAATGCTTGAAAGAAAAGAAGCATTTGTATTAAAATACAATAATGTTACGAAATCTAATTTAGAAATAGGTGATATAGATTGGTCACAATCTAGAATTATATTTATATCACCATTCTTTTCTTCAAGGCAAATAAGTGCAACAGAATTTCAAGGAATGCCGTTTGACTTAATAAAAGCAACAAAATATGAAAATGATATAGTAGAATTTGATAAAATATCTAAAAATCCTAACTTGAAAGCAAGTTTTACTCCTAATACTGAAATTATGAAAGAGGTTGAAAAAGAAATTAAAGTATATACTGAAGAAGATCATTTGAACAAAGCTTCTGAAAAAATAAAAGAATTATATCAAAATTTAAAAGAAGAAATTTTAAACCTTGGAGATATTGACATTGAATATAAAAAGCTTTATATTGCATTTAAGGGAAATACCAATATTGTAGATATAGAAGTATATAGTTCAAAAATAAAATTATTTATAAACATGAAAATAGGAAGCCTAAATGATCCAATGAATATATCAAGAGACATGTCGAAAACAGGACATCATGGTAATGGAGATTATGTTGTAGAAATATCAAATGAGGATGATATAGAAAATGTAATTCCGCTAATAAAACAGTCATTAAAAGTTAATAAAAAATAGGTACAAAAGCAAAATAATTTACAAGATTATTTTGCTTTTTTGAAAAAGAGGTGAGAAAAATTGAACACAGAAGAATTGAAAGACTTTATTGAAGATGTTAATTCGCTAAATGAAGTGATTAAAGCAAATAAATATATTAATAAATTAGAAGATTTAAGAAGAGTAATAATAAGATTAAACGATGGATTACAACCTGGTGTAAGAGCAGGAGCAATTAATATTGTTTTAAATGAAATTAATAGTATATATGGAACTGGCTTTGGATGCAAATGTGATGAAGAATTTTATAGTATATTTGAAGAAGCAAAAGAATATTTAACTAGAATAATAGAAAATAAGATTTCTGAAGAAATAATCAAAAAAATGTTTAAATAGTGAGATGAATAAATAGATAGATAAGATAATATAAAAAATAAACAAAAGTAAGTAGGTGATAAAATGATTTATATTACAGGAGATACACACAGTGATTTCTCAAGATTTACAGAAGAAAACTTTCCAATACAATCAGAAATGACAAAAGATGATTATATAATAATATGTGGAGATTTTGGCGGAGTATGGACATTTGAAGAAGAGAGTAGTAGAGAAAAAGAAGCACTAGATTGGTTAAATAACAAGAATTTTACAACTTTATTTGTAGATGGAAATCATGAAAATTATACAAGATTATATAATTATCCAATTGAAGAATGGAAAGGTGGAAAAGTACACAAGATAAGAGATTCAGTATTACACTTAATGAGAGGGGAAATCTTTGACATTGACAATAAAAAAATATTTGCTTTTGGTGGTGCTAGATCGCATGATATTCAAGATGGAATATTGAATTTAGATGAAGAAGAAAAAATATATGAGTATCGTAAAAGAGGAGCATATTTTAGAATTAGAGATTTTTCATGGTGGGATTTAGAGCTTCCAACAAATCAAGAGATGGAAAACGGAATAGAAAATCTAGAAAGAATAAATTATAAAGTTGATTATATTATTTCGCATTGTTGTCCAACAAGTATACAAGCATTAATAAATTCAACATATAAAAGAGATATTTTAACTGACTATTTACAGCAGGTTTCAGAAAAATGCACATTTAAAAGATGGTATTTTGGACATTATCATGATTATAAGCAAGTAAATTCACAGTTTACTTTGCTTTATGAAGATATATTACCGTTAGAATATGAAAGCGTATTTTAAAAATATTGACAAATTAAGAGTAAAATAATAAACTAATATCAGTTAGAAAAAGTTTTAATACTTTTGCGGAGCTATGCTCTATATGAGTGTGGCTCTATTTTCATTATGGTATGAATAAAATAATGAATTTGGCAATATGTTGAGGTAAATTCAAATGAAAGTCTATTGTCCATATTGGTGAAAAGAAGTAGAATATATAAATAGAATGGAGTAAAAGATGAAAACATTAGATGAGTTAATCGCAGATAAAATTATGGATTTATTGCATTATGTTTTATCAAAATTTATAAAGCCAGATATAACATTAGAAAATGTAAATCAATTAGATTCAAATGCAATCGATAAATTAAAACAACAGTATGGAATTGAAGGAATAATTTTAGATGTTGATGAAACATTAAGAAAAGAAATGAAAGATATTCCAAAATGTAATAAAGAATGGATAGAGAGTTTAAAAGACAAACTTAAAGTTATAATTGTTAGCAATGGAAAAGACCAAAAGATTGAACAATATTTTAAAGAAATAGGAATAGATTACATAGAATTTGCTCATAAACCATTGAAGAAAAACTTACTAAAAGCTTGTGAAAAAATGAATCTAAATCCAGATAAAGTAATGACTATTGGAGATAGTTTATTTGATGATGTATATGGTGGAAAGAGAAACAATATGAAAACGGCACTAGTAAAAGATGTTGATGAGGAAAGATAAAATCTGATATGAATAAAAAATATAGATGAATTGTATAAGGAGAAAGAAAACAATGAAAGTTTTAACAATAAAACAACCATGGGCAACTTTGATAATGCAGGGATATAAAAGATTTGAATTCAGAAGTTGGCAAACAAAATATAGAGGTGATTTACTAATACATGCTGGAAAAGGGATTGATAAAGAAGCAATAAAAAGATTAGAAAAATACTTGCCAAAAGAATTGCTAACTGGAAAAATATTAGGAAAAGTAACATTAGTAGATTGTATAAAAATGTCACCAGAATTTAAAGAAAGACTATTAAAAGAAAATAAAGATATATACGCTAAAAGTTCTTTCCAAGAAAATTATGGTTGGCAAATGGATAATGTACAAGTATTTAAAGAGTCAATAGAGACAAAAGGTCATTTGAGCCTATGGGAGTATAATATAGAAAAATAATTTCACGAAAATGAAAAAAGTTCCTAAAATTAACGAGTTTTTTCAAAATTTTGAAAAAACTTTACTACGTAACAAAACATTAGCAATAATAAAAATTCAAAATATCAATATAATTTGAGAAAAAATCTCAAAAATATTGATATTTTTTAAAATTTAGCATATAATATATAAAGTGAAGGAGGAATCATAAATGTTAATAAGATTTAGTTTTAAAAATTTCAAATCATTTAAAAATGAAAACTGCTTAGACATGGAAGCAACATCATTAAAAGAACATGAATATAACATTGCAAAAACAGAAAATGGAGACTATCTAAAAATAGCAGCTATTTATGGTGCAAATGCAAGTGGAAAAACTAATGTATTACAAGCATTTAGCTATATGAAGAAGAAAGTTTTAGTAAGTGACGATTCAAGAATAAACAATAACTTAAGTGAAGAAAACATTTTTACATTTATGATAAACAACGAACCAATCAGTCTAGAAGTAGAAATACTAGCTGAAAACAATAAAATATATAAATATGGATTTGAAGTATTAAATAATGCAATTATTTCAGAATGGTTGTATGAAAAAAGAGTTAATAAATTCTACGAAATATTTGACAGAACAAATAATAACATAGAAGTAAAAGACAATAAAAATAAATTGTTGGGTTTGGCAAATGTAGATGAAAAAACTTTATTTTTAAATGTATTCGCTAAAATAGATAAAAATAATGAGGACTTTAATAATGTATATAATTGGTTTATAGATGCAAATTATTTAGATTTAGGAGATCCAAATTTTGAAAATGCATTAAACAATAGAATATCTTTAAAAATAATTGAAGATAAAAAATATAAAGAAGAATTATTAAAGTTTATAAAAACATTTGATGCAACAATTGACTCAATAAATATATCTCCAAATTCACTAGAAGAATTAAAAAATACAAATGGAGTAGTAAAAGTTGAATTAGTTCATAATGGAGAAGATGGTAATAAAAAAGCACT
>ERZ1106976.1920-NODE-1920-length-19572-cov-26.049751_pt1 | contig 19572 bp, 18 predicted proteins | sample MGYA00403687_ERZ1106976 | MGnify/ENA primary metagenome ERZ1106976 (study PRJEB35170, sample SAMEA104062446) | human gut metagenome | biome: human gut; feature: human-associated habitat; material: faeces | place: Denmark | collected 2013-02-22 ... | reverse complement strand
TCATCATGGAGAACATGCCCTTCTTCATCTCGCCGCCGTACCAGGTGTTGATGATGACCTGCTCACGGCTGGTGATGTTGAAGGCGACGCAGGTCTCGGAGTTGAGGCCCAGCTCCTTGTAATTCTCGACCTTGGCCTTGGAGGCGTTGTAGACGACGAAGTCCGGCTCGAAGCTGGCAAGCTCTTCTTCCGTCGGGCGGATGAACATGTTGGTGACGAAGTGTGCCTGCCAGGCGACTTCCATGATGAAGCGGATGGCCATGCGGGTATCCTTGTTGGCGCCGCAGAACGCGTCGACGACGAACAGGCGCTTGTTGCACAGCTCCTTGACAGCCAGATCCTTGACGGACTTCCAGGTCTCCTCGGCCATGGGGTGGTTGTCGTTCTTATAGGCCTCGGAGGTCCACCACACGGTGTCCTTGGAGTTATCGTCGACGACGATATACTTGTCTTTGGGGGAGCGGCCGGTGTAGATGCCGGTCATAACGTTGACGGCGCCGAGCTCGCTGACCTGGCCCTTTTCAAAGCCTTCCAGACCGGGCTTGGTCTCTTCCGCGAACAGCATTTCGTAGGAAGGGTTGTGGACGATTTCCGTGGTGCCGGAAATGCCATACTTATTCAAATTCAGTTCTGCCATCGTATATTAACCTCTTTCTAAAAAAATAACAATTTTTCCTTCGGTGAAGCAATGTATCCAGTTAGGCCATTGTTCACCAAATAGCAGTATATCACGGTTCGTCAAGAATATCCACAACAATTTTCAGCATCGTGCTTTTTTATTGATTTTGCCGGTTTCTTCCGCTGCTATTCAGCGAAATTGTCCCAAAACAGGTAAAAAGCACAAAAGGGTGAAACGGGAAAAATATGAAAACCTAAAAATTTTTCAGGTGTCAACGGACACAAACGCCGGTGTGCCCGAAAACGGGGCACACCGGCGGAAAATGTGTGTTTTTATTTGGCTTCGGAGGCGTCCGCTTCCGCTTTTTTTGCCAGCTGCTTCTGCAGCCAATCCTTGCCGTCGACGTAGCGCGAGACGATGAAGGAGACGACGTAGTCGCCCGCAGAGTTGACCATGGTCGCGGGGGGATCGACGAGATTGCCGAGCGCGAGCGCGATGGGGAAGGCGACCGCCAGATGGTCCGGGAAGAAGATGGAGCACAGGACCAGCTCGCCCGTGCCGCCGCCGCCCGGGATGCCGGACATGGCGACCGAGGAGAACACCGCCACGATGATGGCGAGGATGGCGCGGCCGGTCGTGAAGTCCTGGCCGAACATGCCGAACAGGAACGCGACCTTGATGATCGCGGACATGGCCGAGCCGTCCATGTGCATCGTCGCGCCGAGGGGGACGACGATGTTGGAGACGTCCTTGGAGATACCGGTTTCCCTGGCGACTTCCATGTTGGTCGGGATCGTCGCGACGGACGAGCAGGTGCCAAACGACATGGCAGCCGGCCGGAACAGCTTGGAGAACATGACCTTCGCTGCGCCCTTGCCGCCGCCGAAGCGGGCGTAGATCGGGGAGGAGACGAGCATGTAGACGAAGCTCAGGATGTAATAGATCGCGAGCGCGCGGCCGTAGTCGCCGATGAGGTCGGAGCCGTGGTAGGCGATCAGATACGCGAAGAAGCCGAAGAAGCCGATGGGCGCGTAGTAGGTGATGATCTTGAAGGTCTTCATGATGCAGTTGGTGATGTCGTCGAGCAGCTGCGCGGTCTTGGTCTGCGCGCCGCCAGCCATCTGCACGCCGAAGCCGAAGAGAACGGCCGCCACGATGAGCGGCAGGATGGCCTTGCGGCTGAACAGCTCGGTGAAGTCCGGCTTCGTGAAGAAGTTGACGATCATGTCGGCCACGCCCAGCGTGCCGCCGACTTCGCCCTCGATCATTGCATATTCGCCCGTGACCGGCGGGATGAGCAGGACGGTCACATACATGATGACGGCGGCGATGGCCGCGGTGGTCAGGAAGGTCGCGATGGTCACGCCCATGATCTTGCCCGCGCGCTTCGCGCTCTGCATGTTGGCGATGGAAGAGGAAATGGAGCAGAACACCGTCGGCACCGCGATGCAGAACATCAGGTTCAGAAAGACCGTGCCGAGCGGCTCGAGGACCGTTGCGCCCTTGACGATCACCTCGCCTGATGCATCCTTGACTGCGGGCCAGATCGCGCCCACGACGCAGCCGGCGACGATGCCGGTCAGCATCAGGATCAGAAATCCATAATTTTTCCAGAAACCGCTTTTTTTCATGTTTGATTCCTCCCAATCATTCTGTGATCTGTTCCATGCTGACCGGATCCAGAAATTCTCCCGCCAGCTCACCGCTGCATACGAAAAGCGCAGCACCCGTCAGAAACAGGCCGTTTACGCGCCCGTTTTCCATCTGTACTTCCATAAGCAGGTCACCGCCGTCTGCGCTGACGCAGATCTTTTTGCCGTCCATGCGTCCGTCGGCTGTCAGGACCGCCGCAAGCGCGCCGGCGCCTGTGCCGCAGGCCAGTGTAAAGTCCTCCACGCCGCGCTCATACGTTTTCTGCCGAAGATGCTGCGGGCCCGTGATCTGATAAAAATTGACGTTTGCGCCTTTCCGGAGCGATGGATGATACCGCAGTTCGCGCCCAAGCGCACGCAGCGCGGCCAGCTGCTCTTCCCGGTCCAGCCGCAGCATCAGATCCGGCAGCTCTACCGTCAGATGCGGAATGCCCGGATTGCCCAACTCGACATAACCGCAGCGGATCTCGCGTCCGCCTGCTGTCAGGCAAAGCCCGGTCTGCAGGACTGTCGGTGTGTTGAGCCGGATCCGGAACCAGCCGTGTGGCTGCCGCCAGCCTGTGACCAGTCCGGCTGTTGTTTCCAGGCGGACGGTCTGGCCCGCATAGACGTTTTCATATGCATAGCGGCAGGCACACCGCGCGCCGTTGCCGCACATCTCGCCCATCGAGCCGTCGGAATTGTAAAACCGCATGGCAACGTCTGCATCGCCGGATGCCTTTTGCAGCAGGATCACGCCGTCTGCGCCGATGCCCATGTGCCGGTCGCACAGGCGGCATACAAGCCCCGGCACGTCTTCCGGTGCAAGGCCGAGCGGCTGTTCCACCGCATCGAGAATGACAAAATCATTGCCCGCGCCGTTCATTTTGGTAAAGTGCACGCAGTGTCCCTCCCGGATGTTTCTGATGGTATTATATGCCGGACAAGAAGGAAAGTAAATGCAAAATCGTGCTGAAAATCTTGCAAAAAATGCTCTGCCTGCCGCCGCATTGACTTTCGCCCGGTTTCACGATACAATAAAATAAAATTTGTAAATATGCACGGAGGGAAAAACACAGTGCAGAAATGTTATAATTGCGGGAAAGAAGTGGACGATAATGTCCTCATCTGCCCGGAGTGTGGCGCGCTCGTCAAGCGCTACGGAAAGCCGGAGCCGCAGCAGGCGGAGCCGTTTGAGTCGCAGGGGACCGCGTTTACCCAGCCGCCGCAGCCGCACGCCGCGGTCTGGCAGCGGGAGGACGGGAAGCTCAAATTCAGCGGCGGCGTGACCTTCTGGCTGGTGCTGTGCGCCATTTTCCTGGGCTATACGCTGTTGGGCTTTGCCTGCACGCTGTTCATCTACCGGTTCCAGGCGGTCTATTTCCAGACCATCAGCCAGTTTCAGGAGCTTGCGCCGCTGGCCGAGCTGCTGCAGGCGCTGCTTGCAAGCGTTGAGGCGTATCCGGTCTATTATCTCGCGGTCGCCGCGCTCGTCGCGCTGCAGTTCGGCTGCGTGATCTGGTTCCTGGCGTCGAAGCGGAGGCTGGCGTTCTACATCCTGGCCGCGGCCGCGGCCGTGCTGACGGTCATGCAGCTGATCCTCGGCGGCGGTGTGGGCGCGCTGGTCTACATCCTCGGGCCGCTCGCGGCCTGGCTGATGCTGCGCCGCAGCTGGAGCCTGCTGCGCTGAATACGAACAAAACCGCCCCTGCCGGTTTGCGGCAGGGGCGGTTTTGTGTCTTCAGACTAGGAAAAATTCCAGAATCAGCACGATCGCGCAGCAGCCGACGGCGACCTGGAACAGGTTCGCGCCGAGCCATGCGGCCGCGATGCCCAGCACCAGCGCGGCAAGGCCCGCGATGGGGGAGCTCGTGGCGTGGAGGATGGACGGGAAGGTCATCACGGCCAGCGTCACGTAGGGGACGTAGAACAAAAACGAGCGCAGGAAGCGGTTGCGGATGGGCCTGCGGATGAGCGTCAGCGGCAGCTCGCGGATGAGGAACGATACCCCGGCGCAGACCGCGATATAGAGATAGATCTTAGTGTTCATGCCCTGCGGCCTCCTTTTCCTCCGGCTTGTCCTTCACCGGGAACAGCGCCGCCGCGGCGGACGCGATGAGGATCGTCAGCAGAATGGTCCTCGTGCCCTCGGAAAGGGCGCTCGTCAGCGGCAGCACCGAGCAAAGCCAGCTGGCCGCGAAGCTCACGCACACGCAGCCGAGCACGACCGGGTTTTTCTTCGACGGCGGGATGATGATCGCCAGAAACATGCCGAACAGCGCGACGGACAGCGCGCTGACCACGCGCGCGGGCAGGATGCTCCCGGCCGTGACGCCCAGCGCCGTGCCGATGGCCCAGCCGGGAATAGCGGGCACGAATGCGCCGTAGGAGTAGAAGGGGTCGAGATACCCGGGCCGCGCGATGGCGATGCCGAACAGCTCGTCCGTCACGTCGTAGCCGACGAGCAGCCGGTGGTACAAAGGCGTGTCGGGCGAAAATTTCTGGCTGAGCGAGCAGCTCATCAGCAGATACCGCGCGTTGGTGATGAGCGTGATGAGCGCCATCTCCACAAAGCCGCTGTCGGCGGCGATGACGGTGAAGGCCGCGTATTCGCCGGCCGAGGCATTGTTGAGCAGGCTGATCAGAAAGCCCTGAAAGGCGTTGAGGCCCGCGCTGCGGGCGGCAATGCCGAGCGAAAACGCCACGGCAAGATAGCCGAGGCCGATCGGAACGCCGTCGCGGACGCCGGCGAGAAAGTCCCTGCGCCGCACGGCGCGCTGTGCTGCATCCATATGCGAAAGATCCTCTTTTCTGCCCGGCACGCAGTGCGTTGATCCGCCGGGAATTCTATTTTTAGCACGGCTGTTCCTGCTTGTCAAGCGCCGACGGCATTTTGACGAAAGCAGGGGAAAATGGGCCGCGATGTTTGCAAACTGTCCGTTTCTGAACGGCAAATGTACGTAAAACACGCGCATGCCCTTGACTTTCCAGGCTGCGTCTGCTATAACATCAAGGTAGCAATTTAAAGCTTTCACTATTTAAAACAACAAAATGGAAAGAGAGAATCAGATGGAAAGAGAAAGACTGGGTTCCCGGCTGGGCTTCATCCTGCTGTCGGCAGGCTGCGCCATCGGCTGCGGTAACGTATGGAAATTCCCGTGGATGTGCGGTCAGTATGGCGGCGGCGGGTTCGTGCTCATCTATGTGCTGTGCCTGCTGCTTCTGGGTCTGCCGGTCATGACGATGGAATTCGCCGTCGGCCGCGCAGCGCAGGCCAGCCCCCTCCACATGTATCAGAAGCTTGAGCGCAAGGGCCAGAAGTGGCACATCCACGGCTATGTGGCCTTCTTCGGCAACATCGCGCTCATGGCGTTCTACACCGTCGTGACGGGCTGGATCGTCTATTACTTCGTCAAGTTCCTGACCGGCCAGACCGAAAACCTCGGCTTCGTCGCCATGATCACGAATCCGGGCGTCAACGTCACCTATCTGGCCGTCACGGTCATCGTTGCGTTCACGATCCTCTGCTTCAACCTGCAGGGCGGTCTGGAGCGCATCTCCAAGTATATGATGACGCTGCTGCTGGTGCTGATGGTCGTGCTCGCCGTCCACAGCGCGACACTCTCGGGCGCGGCAGAGGGTCTGAAGTTCTATCTCGTGCCCGATTTCTCCAAGATCACCGGCACGGTCATCGTCGGCGCGATGAACCAGGCGTTCTTCACGCTCTCGGTCGGCATGGGCTCGATGGCCATCTTCGGCAGCTACATCGGCAAGGAGCGCTCGCTGCTCGGCGAGTCGGTCAACGTCATCGTGCTCGATACGTTCGTCGCCATCGTTGCGGGCCTCATCATGTTCCCGGCCTGCTACACCTACGGGCTGGAGGTCAACGCGGGCCCGAGCCTGCTGTTTGACACCATGGCCTCCGTTTTCAACCACATGGCGGGCGGCCGCTGGTGGGGCTCGCTGTTCTTCCTGTTCATGGTCTTTGCCGCGCTGTCTACGGTGCTGGCCGTGTGCGAGAATATCCTCGCCATGGTCCGCGAGATGACCGGGTGGAAGCGGCCGCTCGGCTGCCTTGTGTGCGGCGCGGGCGTGTTCATCCTCGCCATCACCACGGCGCTGGGCTACAGCGTGTTCCATTTCCAGCCGTTTGCCGAGGGCACGGCCTGGCTCGACCTCTGGGACTTCCTCGTCTCCAACAACATCCTGCCGCTCGGCTCGCTCGTCTTCGCGCTCTACTGCTGCAACAAGTTCGGCTGGGGCTGGGACAATTTCGTCGCCGAGGCCAACGCGGGCAAGGGCCTGAAGGTCAAGGCGTGGATGAAGCCCATCTTCCGGTATCTCGTTCCGGTCGCCATCCTCTTCATCTACATCTACGGCATGGTCACCTTCGGGTGGAAATAAGCGAAAAATCACGCCCGGCAGCTTCGGCTGCCGGGCGTTTTCTGCATGATAGGACTCAGGCAAAGGGCGCCTTGTTCGCGCGGTGGACCTCGATCTCGTCAATGACCGCGTTCGTGCGGCGCAGGACGAGGAAGGCGGCGATCTCGGCGATATCCTCCGCGGTGATCATCTCCTCGCCGGTCAGATCCGGGCGGGAGACCTTTGCCATATCGGTAAAGACGCCGCCCGGGGAGATCAGATGCACGCGGATGCCCTGTTCATAGACCTCCGCGGCCAGCGTCTTCGTGAATCCGGCCATGGCGTGCTTGGACGCGGCATAGGCGGCCTGGCGCACGTAGCCCTTGTGGGCGGTGACGGAGGCGATATTGAGGATGGACGCCGCCTGCGACTGCCGCAGCAGCGGCAGCGCCTTCTGGCACAGGAAAAACGGCGTGCGGCAGTTGAGCGTCATGATCTCGTCGAAGCGGGCGGGCGTAATGTCTTCAAAGGCGTCGCTCTGCGCCATTCCGGCGCAGTTGACCAGCACGTCGAGCCCGCCGAAGCGCGCCTGCACGGCGGCAAGGCATGCGTCCTGATACCCGGCGTCATTGACGTCGCCGGGCAGCAGCAGGGCCTCGGTGCCCTGCGGGAGGCCGGCGCGGACGGCCTCGAGCTTTTCCGTGTTCCGGCCGCAGAGCGCGAGGCGGAAGCCCTCGGCGGCAAACCGCCGGGCGATGGCGGAGCCGATGCCGCCGGAGGCGCCGGTGATGAGCGCGATGCGCGCGGGCGTCGGCATGCTCAGCACCCCGCGAAGGCCAGCAGCGCGCTGGTATCCAGCTGGTCGAACGGGCGCAGGAAGGGCGCGAGCTCCGCTGCGATCTGCCGGACGCCGCCAACGGAGTCGGACTCGATGTTGAGCGGGATGAGCGGGTCGTGCAGGCTCAGGCGCAGCAGGAACCAGCCGTCGCCGTGGGCCTTGTCGAGATTCACGCGGACGCCCTCAAAATTATCGGGCGCGACGGACCAGCCGGGCTGCGAGGCAGCGTAGACGTTCAGCTCGTCAATGATCTTCTGGCCGTAGGCCTTGAAATCCGGGACGAGGATGTTCATGCGGAATTCCTTGCTCTCGGCGGGCTCAGCCAGGTCGGCGATGAGGGATTCGAGCGTGTAGCCCTCTTTTTTCGCGCGGGCCAGCTCGATGAGCAGGCGGGTGACGAGATACGCGCCGTCGTCCAGGAAGTAATTCTCCTTCAGCGCGCCGTGGCCGGAGGTCTCCATGGCCAGCTGGCTGTCGTGGCCCTCGCGGTTGAGGCGCATGGACTCGTTGATGACGTTGCGGTAGCCGCGCTTGAAGCGGTGGTGCACGCCGCCGTGCTTCCGGATGAAGGCCGCGAGGCCGGTGGAGGTGATGGAGTCGGTGACGATGGTGGTGCCGGGATGCTCGCGCAGCAAGATCGCCGCCATCATGGCGATGATGCGGTTGCGGTTGAGCTCCGTCCCGTCGGACAGGACCGCGCCCGCGCGGTCGACGTCGGTGTCAAAGATGATGCCGAGATCGGCCTTCGATTCCTGAACCGCGTCCATGATCGACTGCATGGCGGTCTCGTTTTCCGGGTTCGGGATGTGGTTGGGGAAGGAGCCGTCGGGGTCGAGGTAGCGCGAGCCCGCGGTATCCGCGCCGAGCGGCTCGAGGACCTTCGCGCAGTAGAACCCGCCCGCGCCGTTGCCGGCGTCGACCACGATGCGCATGCCGGCCAGCGGCTGCTCACAGCCGGCGGCGTCCTGCACCTTTTTGCGCAGCTGCGCGGCGTAGGTGTCCATGAAGCTGCCCGTCACGATGCTGCCGGCGGGGAGGCCGGTATGCTCGCTGCCGCCTGCCAGCGCAAGGATCGCAGCGATGTCCTGCTTCTCCAGACCGCCGTCCTTGGTGAAGAACTTGTAGCCGTTGCGGTTGAAGGGCAGGTGGCTGGCCGTGATCATGACGGAGGCGTCAAAGGCGAAGCCCTCGGTGACCGTGGACATGAACATGGCCGGGGTCGAGGCCATGCCGAGGTCCGTGACCTGCAGGCCCTCGGCGGCCATTGCCTCCATGAGCCACAGCGCCAGCTGCGGCCCGGACAGGCGCGAGTCGCGGCCCACGGCCACGCGCAGCGTGTCCTTGCCCAGCCGCGTGCGCAGCCACAGGGCAAAGCCCCGGCCGATATCGCGGCAGGCCTGCTCGGTGAGGTTTACATGCTGGCCCTCGATGCCTTCCATGGCAACGCCGCGGATGTCGCTGCCATTCTGCAGTTTTGTGTAGTCCATACTGTTTCCTCCTGTTTTGATTCTTTTTCTTGCATGATACCACGGAAAACCACAAAATGCAACGCAGATATAAAAAATGATGGAAACAGCTTCGGCTGTTTCCATCGTTTTTTATTGGATCATCTCCAGCAGCGCTTCGGGGGAAAGGTCCTCCGTGACGCCGAAGCGGAGCATGGCGGTGAGCGTCTGCGGCAGGCCCTTGACCACGGTGTTGATGCCGGGGTTGGTCGAGAGCGTCACGTGGACGCCGAGATTCTGCAGCGTGACCTGCGCGAGCGTGGAATACTGTCCGGCCGGGTAGGCCAGCACATCGACCGGCCGGCCGGTCGCAGCTTCCAACTGCGCGCGGCTTCTGGTAAAGTCGGCGGTCAGCGCCTCGACGTAAGCCTCTTCACTCTCGCCGGGCAGCTGGAGGATGTTCTCCCGCACGGCGGCAGAGCCGTCTTCATACGGCGGCCACTGGTGCATGTCGTAGGTGTGGCTCTGGATGGAGATAAGGCCGGAGGCGGCCATCTCTGCCGCTTCCGCCGCGCCGAAGTGCGGCGTCATGGCATAGTCCGTATCCTTGTAGTGATCCTTGCCGAACGAGACGCCGATCGAGAAGATCGTCGCTTTCATGCCGTATTTCTGCAGGATCGGATAGGCGAGCGTGTAGTTGCTGAGATAGCCGTCGTCGAACGTGATGACGACAGGCTTTTTCGGCAGCGGCTCGCCCCGCAGGACGTAGGCCTGCAGCTCGTCAAAGGAAATGCCGGCATAGCCCGCTTCCGTCAGCGCGCGGATCTGCGCCTCAAACTGCTCCGGCGAGACCATCTCATCATTTGTCACGTCCTCGGCCAGGTGATGGTACATGAGGATGGGCACGCGCGTGCTGATCGCAGAGTCGGTCAGGGCCGTGGGCTGCAGGACGTCCGTAAAGTAGTTTGCGGGCGTGTCGGCGGTCACATAGGTCCCGAAATCGTCCGGCATCCACAGATCCGTCCGCCCGGCGATCCTTGCGCACATCATCTCGCCCACGTTGTTGCGGAAGTGCGTGCCGTCATAGAAATACCGCGGCTCGCAGCTGACGCTGCTGGACGAAAAGTCCCAGTACGGCGTGACGGCGGCCAGCGCCTGATAGAACTGCGCGACGTCCTCTGCCTGATAGTTTTGCAGGTACTCGGCGTAGACCGGCCCGGCGACCACCACGAGGTTGACCCCGGCGGCCTCGCACCGGGCCTTGATCGCGGCGACGCTCTGCATGCACGCGTCGGTGTAGGGAAGGGAGAGCGACTGATGGGGATAGTCGGTGAAGACAGGATAGCGCTCTAAATAACTGTCCATCGCGCCGATCGGCTCGGCATCGCGCACGCGCTTGTCGTAGCAGCCGGTCTGCTCGTCAAAGACGTCGAAGGTCTGCGGCAGGATGGTGTCGGTGCGCAGGGCCTTCAGCTTGGCGAGGGCGTAGCGCGGGTCGGCGAAGAGATAGCGCGTGTAGAATGAGAGGGCGGAGGTATCCGGGTCCTCCTTGTAGTGGAGGTTCTTCGTCAGCCGGTCGGATTCCTCGTCGTATTCCAGACCGTTGTCGAGATACACGTTCAGCACGAGGTTTTTGACCTCGTAGTGCCCGATCAGATAGTCCGCGATCTTCTCGCAGTCTCGCATGTCCGCGCCGTACATGATGAGGTTATAGAAACTGGCGTCATACAGCTCGTTGAACCCGTCCACCGGGAACGAGCTGGTCGACGAGCAGCCGAGGATATAGGAATCGTATTCCCCGTGATGCTGCTCGAGATAGGAGAGCTTTGCCACGCGGGGGTTGTTGGTCTCGTCGTAGGAGAACCAATGAAGCAGCCGGTCGCCGAACGCACCGAAGGGGTCAGCCGCGAGATTCAGCCCGGCCAGCAGCGCGGCCAGCACAAAAACGGTCACGAGAAAGACCAGTACCCATTTTTTAGAACTCATAGCTGCACCGCCTTAAAACTGCGTATAGATAAAGCCCGACGGGATATACCCGGCCCGGAACACGCCGAGCAGGAACACCGCCAGCAGCAGCGCCGTCATGGCGGCCCACTGCACAAAGCCGGACTTCTTTTCAAGCCCCGCGCGGATCTGCACGCCGCGCTCCTGCAGACTCTCGAGCACCAGCAGGACGATGAGGCCCAGCGCGATGACGAGAAAATCCGTCTTCGCAAGTCCCAGCGACAAGAGCGTCCCGTCGGACAGCTGCCCCGGCTGCGGGTGCAGAACGGTGGTCTTCAGCAGGGTAAATACGCTCCGCAGCCGCGGCGCGCGGGTAAAATACCGCCCGATGAACACCAGCAGTGCCGTCCGCAGCGTCATGAACACGCGCCAGCCGGCACTCTTGTCGTTCACATGCAGCGCAGCCTTCCAGCGCAGGAACGTCTTTTCCAGCAGCAAAGACGCCGTGATGAGCACGCCGTTCCACAGGCCGAAGGCGATGTAGCGGAAATTCGCTCCGTGCCAGATGCCGATGATGAAGTAGACGATGAACGTCGCCAGCGACGTGGCGAAGATCTTGCCCGCCGTGCCGCCGATGTGCGTTCTGGCCCAGCGGGAGAGTTTGCCGAAGCCCCTGGAGAGCGAGATGGGGTAGAACACGTAGTCGCGCATCCACGCGCCGAGGGTAATGTGCCAGCGCCGCCAGTAGTCGGTGAGCGACGTGGCAAAGATCGGGCGGCGGAAGTTCTCCGCCATATCGATGCCGAACAGGCGCGCGACGCCGCGGGTAATGTCGATGCCGCCGGAAAAATCGCAGTAGAGCTGGATGCAGTAGAACAGAATGCCGCTCGCGATGACTGCGCCGCCGTAGGGGCAGTTGTCCTTGATGACGGCGTTGACCAGCACGGCGGCCCGGTCGGCGATGACGAGCTTTTTGAAGTAGCCCCACAGGCACAGCTGGATGCCGAATTTGAGATCCCGCCAGTCGAGGCTCCGCTCGGCCGTCAGCTGCGGCGCGAGCTGGTCATAGCGGCTGATGGGCCCCTGTACCATCTGCGGGAAGAAGGAGACGAACAGGCCGTAGCGAAGAGGGTTTTTCTGCGCGTCCGTCTTTCCGCGGTACACGTCGATCACGTAGCCGACGGCCTGAAAGATGAAATAGGACAGGCCCATGGGCACGACAAAATCCCACCGGGGCAGCTTGTCCCCAAGGGCGGACGGCAGGGCGGAGGCCGTGAAGTTCCAGTATTTCATCAGATACAAAAGCCCGAAGCACAAAACGGCGCACACGGCGCAGATGCGCTTTTTGACGTGCCGCACGGCGGCCTTCGTCTGCTTGTCGGGCGCGGGGCGGGCGTTCTGCCGGGCAAGCAGCAGTCCGGTCAGCCAGGTGACGGCGGCGACGAGCACGAGCCACACGGCGCTTTTGACCCCGCCTGCGAGGTAGAACACCATGCTCGCCAGCAGCAGCACGACCCACTGGAGCTTCTTCGGCACCAGATAATAGAGGATCACGCCCGCTGCCACGAGCCCGACGAAGGGGAGCGAGGCAAACGACATCTCAGCTCTGCCTGCTCTCGATGAGCTCTTCGATGGCCTCGACGCTGTTGAAGTTCTCCGGCGTCAGATCGTCGACGCCGAGCTCGACGTCGAACGCCTCCATGAGCTCGGTCACAACGGCGACGATGTCGAGCGAGTCGATCAGGCCGTCGTCGATGAGGGCGGTCTCGGTCTCAAAATCGATGCCCGGGCAAATTTCACTCAGAATTTCAATGATCTGTTTTTTCATGGGGAAACCATCCTTTCAGTCCAGCCGCAGCACGACGGAGGTCCATCCGTCCGGCCGGAAATCGTTCTTTTCATAAAAGCGCTCGGCGGGCGTATTGCCCTGCCGCGCCCAGACCGTGCATTTCTGCCCGCCTGTGCGCGCGCGCAGCATGCCGAGCAGCCGCTGCGCCAGCCCCTGCCCGCGGCAGTCCGCCCGCACGGCCAGATGCCGGATCTCGCAGGCCGCACGCCCCGGCGCGTAATGCAGAAGTCCCGTGATCCCAGCCTCGTCTGTCAGGCAGAGCATTTCTCCTGCCTCCACGGCCCTCTGCAGCGCGTCGTCCGGCGGGATGCAGCCCGTCAGCGGGTCAAACTGTGCAAGAAGAAACGCCCGCACCGCGTCAAAGGATGCGTCTGCCGCTTCCTCTGCCTCCGCGGCTTCGGCCGCGGGCCGCGCGCGCCGCAGACGGCGGAAGCATTCGGCAAAGCCGAGCCCCCGCAGCTGCTCTGCCGCGGCGGACATGGCGTCCGCGTCCTTAGCGCGGCAGCTGAGCTCGGTCACGACGGGCTTTTTTACGTCCGGCAGGAAAAACGTCCCGCCGGGCTGCAGGTAAAAGTTCAGGATCAGGTGCCCGGGCCGCTGCCGCAGCAGAAGCAGGCACCCCTCGCGTTCCTCATAATACAGCCCGCGCGGCAGCTCGCGCTGATAGTCCTCCGCCGAGAGGAAGCAGTTGGTCACAACGCCGCGCCTGAGCTGCGCGGACAGAAGCGGCGCGAGCGCCGCATAGCTCTCAGCCCTCTGCATGCAGATACCGCTCCTTCAGAGCCACGCGGTCGATCTTGCCGTTGGCGTTGTAGGGCAGGGCCTCGAGCTTTTCATAGAGGTTCGGCAGCATGTATTTGGGCAGCAGCTTCCGCAGGTCCTTGGCCAGTGCGTCCGGCTCCATGCCGCCCGCGTAGACGCAGAGAATGCGGTCGCGCGCCGCGTCATAGAGGCAGGCAGCTGCCTGCATCCCGGCGAGGCTGTGCAGGGCGACCTCGATCTCGCCCAGCTCGATGCGGTAGCCCATGTGCTTGATCTGCCCGTCGCGGCGGGCGAGGAAATAGAGGTATCCGTCCTCCCGCAGCACGGCCATATCGCCGGTGCGGTAGAGGATGTCGCGGAAATCGGGGCAGAGCGGGTTCTGGATGAAGGCCGCGTCCGTCTTGGCGGGGTCTGCAAAGTAGCCCGCGGCGACGCCGGAGCCGCGCACGCAGATCTCGCCCGGCTCGCCGGGCTGCGCCTCGGTCAGATCGTCCTTCAGGAGGATGATCTGCTTGTTGCGGCAGGCGCGGCCGATGGGGATGGGCTCGTCGTCGCGGTACTCGCGCGTCAGGTGCATGGCGGCGCAGTCGATGGTCGTCTCGGTCGGGCCGTACATGTTGACGACCTGCAGTCCGGGCACGGCGGCCTTCCACAAATTCACATACCGCGCCTGCAGCGCTTCGCCGCCAAGCGCGGCCTTTTTCAGGTGCGTGGGCGCGTATTTTGTGAGCGCGCCGGAGGCCGCGACCAGATGGAACGCCGAGGTCGCCCAGTTGATGGCGGTGACGCCCGCTTCCTCCATGGCCTTGAGCAGGAGCATGGGGAAGGTGAAATATTTCTTCTCAAAGATGCGGCAGCTCGCGCCGAGCGAGAGCGTCTGGTACACATCCTTGCCGGAAAGATCAAAATAAAACGGGGCCTGATTGCCGAAGATCTCATCTTCGGTATAGCCGCAGAATTCTGTCATCCAGGCCGTGAAGTCCAGGATCGCGCGGTGTGGGATGACGATGCCCTTCGGCGTGCCGGTCGAGCCGGAGGTGAAGAGCACGTAGACGGGGTCGATGTCCAGAATTTCTTCGCGCCGGGCCCGCAGCAGCGCCTCGTCCGGCGTGTACTGGGAAGCCTCTTCAAGCGAGACGAGCGGCGCGCAGTCCGCCAGTGCGCGGGCCTGCGGCTCGTTTGCCGCCGTATGGACGATCGCGCGCGCGTGGACCTGACCGAGGATGCTGCGCATCCGCGCCTCAGGCATCTGCTCGTCGATGGGGACATAATAGCAGCCGCTCTGCAGCACGCCCTGCATGGCGGTGACGCTCGCCGCAGTCCGGCCGATCATGACGGCCACCGGCGCATTCCTGCAGCCGGGGAGGCCGGCCAGCACGGTCCCGAGCGCCTGCGCGTCATGGAGCATCTGCCGGTAGCTCACGGCGCCTGCGGCGTCGGAAAACGCAGTCTTGTCCGGCACGCGCGCGGCAGAACGCTCGAGGTATTCAGCAACATTTCTCAGCGGCATACAGTTCGGCTCCTTCCGGATGGGATACGGATCAAATACTTTTGAGAATTTTACCACATCCGCACGCAAATGTAAAGGCGGCAAGGCGCCTGCAAAAAATGATGCGCGCGGCGGTTGAGTCCGGGCGCGATCCATGGTAGAATGACAAAAAACAAACAGGAGCAGAGCTTATGAACATTCTGATCTCGAATGACGACGGGATCCGGGCGGAGGGCATCGCGCGGCTGGCCGCGGCGGCGCTGCCGTTCGGCAGGGTCTACGTCGCCGCGCCGCAGAGCCAGTGCAGCGGCATGTCGCAGAAGCTGACCATCCGCGGCACTCTTGCAGTGGAGCAGGCGGATTTCCTCGTCCCGGTGGAGGCCGCATGGGCCGTCGGCGGCACCCCGGCCGACTGCGTCAAGGCAGCTGTCAAGGCCCTCGTCCCCTGCAGGCCGGACGTGGTGCTGACGGGCGTCAATCAGGGCTGGAACGCGGGCCTTGACATCGCCTATTCCGGCACGATCGGCGCCGCGCTCGAGGGCGTGATGAACGGCATCCCCGCCATCGCCTTTTCCGCGCGGGAGTTCTGCGACCCGGGCGCAATGGAGGTGTATCTTCCCCGCGTGCTGCAGGAGCTGCTGCAGGCGCTTCCGAAGCCCGGGACGCTCTGGAACGTCAACTTCCCGGACTGTGCTGCGTCCGCCTGCAAGGGCATCCTGCGCGGCCGCGTTCCGGCCGCGTGCAGCTTCTATGACAACGAATATGACCGGGCCGAAGGCGCGCTTTCCATCCGCGTGTCAAATCCGGGGCCGGAGCAGTGCAGGGAAGGCAGCGACATCCACGCCATTCTGCACGGCTATGTCTCCATCGGCGAGGTCCGCAGTCCGCTTTTCTGAGTATCTGAGACAAAACAGGAGGAACCAACCATGTATGATGTGATCGCGCTGGGCGAGCTGCTGGTCGATCTGGCAGAGCGCTCCAAAGACGAGGCCGGCTATCCCACGCTGGCAGCCAATCCGGGCGGCGCGCCCGGCAACTTCCTTGCGGCGCTCAGCGCCTACGGAAAAAAGACCGCTTTCCTCGCCAAGGTCGGCGACGACACCTTTGGCCGTCTGCTCGTCGGCACGATGCAGTGCGCGGGCATCGACGGCCGCGGCATCCAGATCGACCCGGACACGTTCACGACGCTGGCCTTCGTGACCTTCGACGCGCACGGCGACCGCTCGTTCGCCTTCGCCCGCAAGCCCGGCGCGGATACGCAGCTGCGCTGGGACGAGATCGACCCCGCGATGCTCGATGAAACGCACGTGTTCCACTTCGGTTCGCTCAGCTGCACGGACGAGCCCGCCCGCAGCGCGACCCAAAGCGCCGTCGCCTACGCCCGCGCCCACGGCAAGCTCGTCACCTACGACCCCAACTATCGCCCGCCGCTCTGGAAGACGGAGCAGGAGGCCAAGGAGCAGATCCTCTGGGGCCTGCGGCAGGCGGATCTGGTGAAGATCAGCGACGAAGAGGTGCAGTTCCTCTGGGGCTGCAGCCCGGAGCAGGGCGCGGAGCGCGTGCTCGCGCTCGGCGCGAAGCTCGTGATGGTGACGCTCGGGCCGAAGGGGTGCTTCCTCAAAAACGCGCAGGCGGAATACCGCTGCGGCTGCCCGCAGGTCCGCACGGTCGACACGACCGGCGCGGGCGACATCTTCGGCGGCAGCGCGGTCTCCCGCTTCCTGGAGCTCGGCAAGACGCCGGAGCAGCTGACGCAGGAGGATCTGGCCTACATGGCCCGCTACGCCTCCGCCGCGGCGAGCCTCTCGACCGAAAAGCCCGGCGCGATCCCGTCCATCCCGGCAAAAGAAGCCGTCCTGCAGAAAATGCAGGAAGCATATTAAAACAGCAAAGCCTGCCCATGCCGCAGCATGGGCAGGCTTTGCACAATATAAGACTCCCCTTTCAAGGGAGCCTTGAATAAGGAACCCCCTCCTGCCGCTGGGCAGGAGGGGGTTGATTTATGGGTTTGCCGCTTCGGCTCAGAAGATGTTCTTCTCGGTCTCTTTGTCGAAGAAGTGCATCAGCTCCGGACGGAAGCTGTACTTGACGGGCTTGTGGCCGCCGTGGACAGCGCCGACGTCGATGTCGGTCGTCGGAACGACGATGACAACGTCCTTGCCGTTGGAGTTGACGTGCAGGTGCAGCTCGGAGCCCATGAGCTCGGAGACGTCGACGGTCGCGTCGATGCCGTCGTCGGACAGGTGGACGTGGACCGGGCGGACACCGGCGATGATGTCGGTCGGGATCTTGTCCATCTTCTTGAGCGCTTCCTGCTTGTCGGCGGGCAGCTCAAAGTCCTTGCCCTGGACGGTGGCGACGTACTTGTCACCCTTCTTGGACAGGGTGGCGTCGAAGAAGTTCATCTGCGGCGTGCCGATGAAGCCGGCGACGAAGAGGTTGGCCGGATGGTTGAAGACCTCCTGCGGGGTGCCGATCTGCTGGATGAAGCCGTCACGCATGATGACGATGCGGTCGCCGAGCGTCATAGCCTCGACCTGGTCGTGGGTGACGTAGATGAAGGTGGTGTCGATCTTCTCGCGCAGCTTGATGATCTCAGCGCGCATCTGGTTGCGGAGCTTGGCGTCGAGGTTGGACAGCGGCTCGTCCATCAGGAAGACCTTCGGGTTCCGGACGATTGCACGGCCGATGGCGACACGCTGGCGCTGGCCGCCGGACAGCGCCTTCGGCTTGCGGTTGAGGTACTGGGTGATGTCGAGGATCTCGGCGGCCTCACGAACCTTGCGGTCGATCTCCGCCTTCGGGGTCTTCTTCAGCTTCAGGGAGAAGGCCATGTTATCATAAACGGTCATGTGGGGATACAGAGCATAGTTCTGGAAGACCATGGCGATATCGCGGTCCTTCGGGGCCACATCGTTCATGAGCTTGCCGTCGATATACAGCTCGCCCTCGGAGATCTCTTCGAGACCTGCGACCATGCGCAGCGTGGTGGACTTGCCGCAGCCGGACGGGCCGACGAGGACGATGAATTCCTTGTCCGCGATGTCCAAGTTGAATTCCTGCACGGCGACGACGCCCTTATCGGTGATCTGCAGGTTGACCTTCTTCTCCTCGGCAGGCTCTTCGCCCTTCTTCTTTTTCTTGCTCTTCTTTTCTTCGCCACTGACGAACGGGTAGATCTTCTTGACGTTTACGAGTTTTACTTCTGCCATACTGTTTTGGACTCTGACTGCGCTGCCTCCGCACCGCATTCTCACGACCGCCGGGCTTGGCGGACGCATTGCGACATGTCTCCACAATGCCGCACCGGGAGTCACCCGGACTGGTTTTATCCTCCTTTTTTTGACCGCAGGGCACCATAAGTGTGGATTGGTACACTCCGGCTAAGATACTGGTATTATACCAGATCCCCTCCGGAAAGTCATTCGTCGTTTTCACCGATTTTTTCTCCCCAAAACAGACAAGACGCACAAAGCCCGGCCGTTTACTTTTCCGCGCGCAGCTGATAAAATAGAGGCAGATCACAAACAGGGAGGCTGGCCGCATGAAGCAGACCACGCTCTGCTATCTGGAGCGGGACGGGCAGTATCTGATGCTCCACCGCGTCAAAAAGCAGCACGACGAAAACCACGACAAATGGATCGGCGTAGGCGGAAAATTCGAAGATAAGGAAAGCCCGGAGGACTGCGTGCGCCGCGAGGTGCTTGAGGAGACGGGACTGACGCTCACGAAGTTCCGCTACTGCGGGCTCGTGACCTTCGTCTCCGACATCTACCCGACCGAATACATGCACCTGTTCCACGCCACGGGCTTTACCGGCACGCCGAAGGAGTGCGACGAGGGCGAGCTGGCCTGGATCGGCAAGCACGCGCTTGCCGCCCTGCAGCAGTGGGAGGGCGACCGCATCTTCCTGCGGCTCATGGACGAGCATGTCCCGTTTTTCTCCCTGAAGCTCGTGTACGCGGGCGATACGCTCACAGAAGCCGTCTTGAACGGAGAAAGGATCCGATAACATGGAGAATTTGCTCATCAGCGCCTGTCTGCTCGGCGTCCAGTGCCGGTATGACGGCGGGTCGAAGCCCGTCATGCCCACTGTTGCTCTCATGGAGCAGTACCATCTCATCCCCATCTGCCCGGAGCAGCTGGGCGGTCTGCCCACGCCGCGCGAGCCGTCGGAGCGGCGGGCGGACACCGTCGTCTCAAGATCCGGCGCGGACGTGACCGCGCAGTTTCGCCGCGGGGCGGAGCAGGCGCTGCATCTGGCCCGGCTCTACGGCTGCAAAGCGGCCGTCCTGAAAGAGCGCAGCCCGAGCTGCGGCAGCGGCGAGGTCTACGACGGCACGTTCTCCGGCCGCCTCACCCCCGGCGACGGCGTGACCGCCGCCCTCCTCAAAGCCAACGGCATCGCCGTCTACGGCGAAAGCGACCTGGACGCCCTGCTCGCCCAACCGGAACCCCCGGTGGAGGAGGATGAACAGCGCAGCCTGTTCTGAGCGCCCCGCCGCAGCAGACAAAGGCTCCCCTTCCAGGGGAGCTGTCAGCGAAGCTGACTGAGAGGTTGCTGCAGATTTGCATAGAAAAAACCCAAACCGCAAATTCAGTTTGCGGTTTGGAAAGGAAGAAACGAGCACAG
>ERZ1106976.1909-NODE-1909-length-19634-cov-8.696920_pt1 | contig 19634 bp, 23 predicted proteins | sample MGYA00403687_ERZ1106976 | MGnify/ENA primary metagenome ERZ1106976 (study PRJEB35170, sample SAMEA104062446) | human gut metagenome | biome: human gut; feature: human-associated habitat; material: faeces | place: Denmark | collected 2013-02-22 ... | reverse complement strand
GTTCGAGACCCAGTCTGCTCCTGAGTACAGACCGGGTTCCTCGACAGACTGAAGAGACGCCTTACAGCGTCTCTTTTCGTTTGCACTTTTTACGCGTTCTTCGCGAGGTCGCAAAGAGCGGTGAACGCGACGGCGTCGTTGATCGCCATCTCGCTGAGCATCTTGCGGTTGATCTCGATGCCCTTGACCTTCAGACCGTGCATGAAGGTGGAGTAGTTCATGCCGTTCATCTTGCAGGCGGCGGAGATGCGGGTGATCCACAGGCTGCGGAAATCTCTCTTCTTGAGCTTGCGGCCGGTATAAGCGTAGGTCAGGGACTTCATCACGGCCTGGTTGGCCATCTTGAAGTGGCGGGATTTGTTGCCCCAATAGCCCTTCGCGAGCTTCAGAGTCTTGTTTCTTCTTTTGCGCGTCATCATCGCGCCCTTAACACGTGCCATATCAGTAAGCCTCCTTAAAGCGTATCGTAATTATCTTATTTGTAGGGGATCATCTTGCGGATGGTGCCGGCAACGGTAGCGTCGGCATAGCCGCCCGCACGCAGGTGACGGGTACGCTTGGTGGGCTTCTTGGTCAGGATGTGGCTCTTGAAGGCCTTGGCCATCTTGACCTTGCCGGTCTTGGTCAGGTTGAATCTTTTCTTGGAACCGCTGTGGGTCTTCAGCTTGGGCATGGTAGTTTCTCCTTTTCGTATATTGTGTTACTTCCCGGTCTTGGGGGAAAGGAATATGGACATACTGCGTCCTTCCAGCTTGGGCTCTTTATCCAATGTCGCCACCTCGGCACACTGCTCGGCGAAGCGCACCAACAGGTCTTTGCCGATGTCGGTATGCGCCATCTCGCGGCCGCGGAAGCGGACCGAGACCTTGACGCGGTTGCCGTCGGCAAGGAACTTCTGGGCATTCTTGAGCTTTGTGTTGAAATCGCCGACATCGATGCCGGGCGACATACGGATCTCTTTGATCTCGACCACGTGCTGGTTCTTCTTCGCTTCCTTTTCGCGCTTGCCCTGTTCAAAGCGGAACTTGCCGTAGTCCATGAGCTTGCACACGGGGGGCGTAGCCTGCGGGGAGATCTTGACGAGGTCAAGCCCCTGCTCGTCGGCGATCCGCTGCGCCTGGGCGGCAGACATGATGCCGAGCTGCTCACCGGTGGAACCGATCAGACGGATCTCGCTGTCTCGAATGTCCTCATTGAGCTGATGCACATCCTTGCTAATACCGAAGCACCTCCATTAAATGATTTGACCAAACAAAAACGAGCGCAGCCATGCCGCACCCGTACAACAAACGCAAAGCGCCCACGCGCTTTTTCGATCATTGACCTTCTCGCTTTCGCTAAAGGTGAGAACGGATGCTGCCGTTCTTCTTTGTTTTGCGTAGGTATGATACCACCTCCGCTGCCGTTTGTCAACGATAATTTGCGGAAAAATGCCGTGAAGAAGAAATTTTTCCATTTTTCGGCCGCGCTGCGGATTTTTGCGCGCCGTGTATAGTTTTTCCGCCGCGCGGAAAAACTATCTGCCGTAGCAGAACAAAGGAAAGGAGGCGGGCACATGAAGGAGAAGAACCAGAACAAGGAGCAGAACACCAATCAGAACCAGGAGCAGAACCAGAACACCAACCAGCGCTGAGCTTGCATAAGAATGGGAAGGGGACGGCACGAGGCCGTCCCCTTCCCGCGTTTCTTCCTGCAAATCTTTTCTTGTATTTTCCGGTGAGGTTTTATATAATAGGTGCGTTATCATTCAGGAAAGGAAGCGGCGCATGACAGACGCGATCGTTCAATGGCTGCTCTCGGCGGGTGAGGGAAAATTCCTTGCGACCGTGCTCATTTCGATGCTGCCGGTCATCGAGCTGCGCGGCGGGCTGCCCGCCGGCGTAGCAATGGGGCTTCCGCTCCGCGAGGCCTTTTTCGCGGCGCTGCTCGGCAATCTGCTTCCCGTTCCGTTTATCATCCTTTTCGCACGCAGGGGCTTTGCGTGGGTCCGCGCCCATATCCCGCGCCTCGGGCGCTGGGTCGACCGGATCGAGCAGAAGGCCTGGAGCAAGAGCGATAAGGTCGTGCGCTATCAGGCGTGGGGGCTGCTGCTCTTTGTCGCCGTGCCGCTGCCCGGCACGGGCGCATGGACCGGCGCGCTGATCGCGGCGCTGCTCGATCTGCGGCTCAAGCTCGCCGTGCCCGCCATCACCGCCGGCGTGTTCCTTGCGGGCATCATCATTTCACTTCTCACCTACGGAGCTGCTGCGCTGCTATGAAAATTCTTCTTTTTTCCGACTCCCACGGCAATGAGGACAATATGGTCTGCGCTGTGGAGCGGGAGCGTCCCTCCACGCTCGACGCCATCGTTCACCTCGGCGACGGCTGGCGCGACGCGGAGGCGCTGCACCGCCTGTATCCCCGCATCCCGCTCGAGCAGGTGCCGGGCAACTGCGACCTCGGCCGCTTTGAGGAGCGCGAGCGCGTCGTCTTTTTCGGCGACTGCCGCGTGCTGCTCTGCCACGGGCACACGCTGGGCGTGAAGTCCTCGCTGCTGCGCGCGTCCTACGAGGCGCGAGAGCGCGGCGCGCAGGCGCTGCTTTACGGGCACACGCACATCCCGCACATCGACTACCACGATGGGCTGTGGCTCGTCAATCCCGGCAGCATCGGCGACCATCGCCGCCCGTCCTACGGGGTGCTGACGGTCGAGGGGGACAAGCTCTCCCCCGCAAATTTTACTTTGGAATAAAAATAAATCAGGAGATGACCTTACCATGCCCTCCGAACCCTTGATCGCGCTTGCGCTGAGCCTGCTCATCAGTCTTGTTCCCTTTCTGCCGGCGGCGGAAAAGTCCGCGCCCGAGGAGGAGCCCGCCCCCGCCGTCGAGGAGCAGCCCGCCCTCAGCGCGGAGCAGCTTGCCGCGCTCGCGCAGACGCCCGCCTCGTGGTTCGACGAGCCGGCGCTGCTGGACGCGCTGTCGAAGCTGCCGCACTACGACGAGACCCGCGCGCAGCGTTACCTTGCCTACCGCACCGGCGGCGCCTGGACGCTCGAGCAGGTGCTGCGCATCGTGAACACGGACAACGATCTGCCGCGCTTTACCGCCGCGGTGGATGCGGACCCGGACGACGGCGATCTCATTCTGGTCAACAAATACAGCCGTCTCGCGAGCGACTATGTGCCGGAGGACCTTGTGACGGTCGAGCCCGCCTACTCCAACGGCGGCAAGCTCAAGAGCGAGGTCAACGACGCTTTCTGCGACCTGGTCGAGGCCATGTGGGCGGAAACGGGACTGCATCTTGTCAACGCCTCGCCCTACCGCAGCTACCAGACGCAGAAGAACCTCTACGCCCGCTACCGCACGCAGTACAGCGAGGCAACGACCGACCGTTTCTCCGCTCGCGCGGGCTACAGCGAGCATCAGACCGGTCTTGCGCTGGACGTCATCGCTCCCGGCGGCACGCTCAACGGCTTCAAGGACACCCAGCAGTTCGTCTGGATGCGCGACAACGCCCACCGCTTCGGCTTTATCCTGCGCTACGGCGACGGCATGGAGTACATCACCGGCTACAAGTTCGAGCCATGGCACTACCGCTACGTCGGCGTCGAGGCCGCGACGTTCATCTATGAAAACGATCTCACGTTCGAGGAATACTACGCCTATTATGTAAAAAAATAAGCCGCCCTCCGGCAGCTTTACGGCAAAAAGAAACAGCCCTTGACCGCTTTTTCTCTCGCGCGGTCAAGGGCTATTTCTCTGCGCTCTTATTATCTAACATCCTTGGTTACCTCTCTTTCTGCAAAGTCGGCGGCACCGGATAACGCTTGCACATGGTGTCACTCTCGCTCTATATCAACACCGCAGAAGGCGGTGAACTCCGTTTATGACGTTTCAACATTCGAGAGTGCCGGGACCGGTCGTCGGTGCCTTCGGGATCAGCTGTACATTGGACTCACCCTTTCTTGAGGTGCTTTTACTATAGCACATCTCCGCGCCCCGCACAAGCCGCCGAACGCACGAAAAAGGCAGGGAGAAAACTGTGCAGGGCTCTGAACTTTTCGCTTTCGCGCAGTTTTGTGTTGACACGGTAAGCCGCGAAATGATATAGTGTAAGTGTTGTGGGGCATTTTCCCCGCAAAAAGGGAAGCTCCGGCGGCTGCCGGAGCTTCCTTTTTATTCTTTTATTCCACGGTGACGGATTTGGCGAGGTTGCGGGGCTTATCAATGTCACAGCCGCGCTGGAGCGCGATGTAGTACGAGAAGAGCTGGAGCGGCACGACGCCGAGCGATGGCAGCAGCATCGCGGCCGTATCGGGAATGGTGAGGACGTGATCGACGGTCTTTGCCATTTCGCCGCGGTGGCTCTCCGTGGTGAGTGCCAGCACATCCGCGCCGCGGGCCTTGACCTCAACGACGTTGCTCATCGCCTTATCAAAGAGCGGGCCGTAGGTGCCCAGCGCGATGACGAGCGTGCCGTCCTCGATGAGAGAGATCGTGCCGTGCTTGAGCTCGCCGGAGGCGTAGGCCTCGGAGTGGATGTAGCTGATCTCCTTGAGCTTGAGCGAGCCCTCGAGTCCGAGCGCATAGTCGAGGTTGCGGCCGATGAAGAAGACGCTCTCGTGGTGGAAGTGCTGCGCGGCGTACTTCTGGATGTCCTCGCAATGGCCGAGCGTTTCCTTCACCTTGTCGGGCAGGAGCGCAAGCTCACGCACCGCGTCGGCGTATTCTTCCTCCCTCACCGTACCGAGGATCTTGGCGAAGCAGAGGCCGACCATATCCAGCACGGCGAGCTGCGTGGAATACGCCTTGGTGGTGGCGACGGCGATCTCGGGGCCTGCCCAGGTGTAGAGCACGTCGTCGCTCTCGCGGGCGATGGACGAGCCGACCACGTTGACGATGGAGAGGATGTACGCGCCGCGCTTTTTCGCCTCGCGCAGCGCCGCCATGGTGTCGAGCGTTTCGCCCGACTGGCTGATGATGATGACGAGCGTCTTATCGTCCACGATGGGATCGCTGTAGCGGAACTCGCTCGCCAGCGCGACCTCGACGTTGCGGCGCAGCAGGTGCTCCAGATTATACTTGCCGACCATGCCGACGTGGTAGCTCGAGCCGCAGGCAACGATGAAGATGCGGTCAAAGCCCCGAATTTTCTCCGGCGTGAGCTTGAGATCGTCGAACACGATCTCGCCGCCGCGCAGACGCGGCGCGATGGCGTGGCGCAGGGCGTCGGGCTGCTCCATGATCTCCTTGAGCATGAAGTGCGGGTAGCCGCCCTTCTCCGCCGCGCTGACCTCCCACTCGATGTGGTGATGCTCCTTTTCAATGGGCTGCTGCATGGCGTTGTAGAGCTGGATGCCGCCGCGGGTGAGCACGGCGATCTCGCCGTCGTCCATATACACCACGTCGCGCGTGTGCTTGATGATGGCGGTCGCGTCGCTCGCGAGGAAGCTGCAGCCCTCGCCGAAGCCGAGCAGCAGCGGCGCGTCCTTGCGCGCGGCGATGATGCGGTCGGGACAGTCGGCGCAGAGCATCCCGAGCGCGTAGGCGCCCTCGATGCGGCGCAGCACGCGGCCCACGGACTCGAAGAAGTCGCCGCACTCGTTGTAGTAGAACTCGAGGAGCTGCGCCACGACCTCGGTATCCGTTTCGGATCTGAAGGTCACGCCCTGCGAGATCAGAAATTCCTTGAGCTCGACATAGTTTTCGATGATGCCGTTGTGGATGACGGCAAACTTGCCGTTCTCGCTGACGTGGGGGTGGGAGTTGACGTCGTTCGGCGCGCCGTGGGTCGCCCAGCGGGTATGGCCCATGCCGATGGTGCCCTCCACATCCGCGCCGCCGTGGACGAGGTCGCTCAAGGCCTTGAGCCGGCCCACGGTTTTTTTGACCTGAAGCTCATGCCGCGGCGAAACGACCGCGATACCGGCGCTGTCATAGCCGCGGTATTCCAGACGGGCGAGGCCGTCGAGCAAAATGGGGGCAGCCTGCTCGCTGCCGACGTATCCAACGATACCACACATAAAAAAGTTCTCCTTTATGATCACAAAAGTCTCTGCGGAGCGCAAGGCTCCGCCGCAGGGCGCAATACGCCCTGCGCGATCAAAAGGGGAAACGCACAGAGATTTCACCTTTTCCGTTCCGTCACAGTCCCTCTGTTCCGCGGTCGCCCGCGTATTTGTCGGCTGTGTGCGCGCCGGAACCGCACGGGGAGGCATCCGCCGAAAAATTCGATCACCTCCCGCCTCGTCGTCCTCCGTAGGGAGGCTCATGGCGCTTTGTCGGTTTTGAGCCGAAAACTCCTTTCTTTGTCTGTGCTTTGAAAATGGAATCTATCTCCACCGTCAGGATATGACGGAGGAAGGCAATAAAATGTTCCCACACGGGGCAAAATAAGGCGAAAAATCCTTCTGGGAGGCTCCGCCATGGTCACCGCTTTTGTGCGCACGATCCTTTTATACTTCATCATCATGCTCGGTCTGCGGCTGATGGGCAAGCGCCAGATCGGCGAGCTGGAGCCGACCGAGCTGGTGCTCACGATGCTCATTTCCGACCTTGCTGCCGTGCCGATGCAGGATTTCGGCATCCCGCTGCTCAACGGCGTGGTGCCGATCGTGACGCTGCTCGCGCTGTCGATGCTGCTCTCGTATGGCTGTATGCGCTCCATCCGGCTGCGGCGGCTCGTGTGCGGCAGCCCGACCACGCTCATCAAGGACGGTATCCTACAGCAAGCCGCCATGCGGGCGAACCGCTTCACGCTCGACGAGCTCATCGAGGCGCTGCGCAGCCAGGGCGTGACCGACCTCACGACGGTGAAGTACGCCATTTTAGAGACGGACGGGCAGCTCTCCGTGCTGCTCTACCCCGCCGAGCAGCCGGCGACGCCGAAGCAGCTTGGGCGCGCGGTGAAGGACGATCTTTTCCTGCCGCAGGTGCTCATCAACGACGGACGCGTGCTCGACGGCGGCCTTGCCTATCGCGGCCTGACGCGCGGCTGGCTCACGCAGGAGCTTTCCTCGCGCGGCTATCGCAGCCCCTCGGAGGTGCTGCTTTTCTCCATCGACGACGCGGGCAGGATCCTCTGCATCGGAAAGGAGGGAGCGAAATGAGGCATTGGCTCTCTCCCCTGCTGGTGCTCGCGCTGCTCTTCGGCGGCGCGATGGCCAACGCGCGTTATGTCTCAAAAAGCGTGGACGGCTGGTGCGCGGGCGTGGAGGTCTCCCTCGCCGCCGCCGAGGCGGAGGACTGGGAGGGGGCGCGCGAAGCGCTCGGCGCGGTGTACGCCTCCTGGGACGCGCGGCAGACCTACTTTCACATCATGGTCGAGCACGCGGAGCTGGACGCGGCGGAGGCGCTTTTCGCCGTTTCGCACAGCTTCGCCGAAAGCGAGGACGGCGCAGAGTTCCGCGCCAACACCGCCGAGCTGCTCACGCAGCTGCGGCTGCTCGACGAGATGGAGGAAATCTCGATCAAGAATATTCTTTAAGGCAGCATTGCGCAATTCGCCGAAGCACGAAGACGCAATTGTGCGGTGTCGCCTTAGGTCTTGTCCGCAAGGAGCTTGTTGAGCTCGTGCATGAAGGTGTCGATGTCCTTGAACTGGCGGTAGACGGAGGCGAAGCGGACGTAGGCGACCTCGTCCACGCTGCGCAGCTTGTCCATCACCTGCTCGCCGATGGCTTCGGTCGAGACCTCGCGCTCGAGGGAGTTTTGCAGGTTCTGCTCGATCTCCTCGCTGATGCGCTCGAGCTCGTCGAACGACACGGGGCGCTTCTCGCAGGCGCGGATCATACCGCGCAGGACCTTGCTCCGGTCGAAGCTCTGGCGGCTGCCGTCCTTCTTGATGACGACCATCGGCAGGCTCTCCACCGTTTCATAGGTGGTGAAGCGCTTTTCGCACGACAGGCACTCGCGGCGGCGGCGGATGCTGCTGCCCTCCTCCGCCGGGCGGGAGTCGACGACCTTGCTTTCCTTGTAACCGCAGTAGGGGCATTTCATGGGCTCGCACCTCATTTTCTTTGGTTTTGGCAGGATTCCATTGTTATTGTAGCACAGTCTTTTGTAAAATGGTAGACATAATTTTCAGTTTTTTCAAAATATAGGGGCCTTCCTTCGGTCAAAGGCGTAGATGATGTGGAGCTCTCCGCCGATGCTCTCCAGCCGCGCGAAGCAGAACAGCTCCGGGAGCGGCCAGGGCCGCGCGGGCGAATACGGCAGGGCAAGCTCTAGCCGTCCGCCGTTCTCGCGCCGCAGGGCGCGGGAAAAGGTCAGCTCCCAGCGGGCGCTCGGAAAGCGCACCGGCGCGCCGCGCCGCCAGACCGCCTGATCGTCCATGCTCCCGCCTCCCCACAAAAAAGCTGCCTGTACACTCTATGCACAGGCAGCCTTGCTTATTTCGGTTTTTACTTGACCTCATAGGTGCCGCGCACGAGCAGCTTGGTCGTCGCTGCGGTCGCCTTGACGCCGCGGTCGGAGATCGTCATCATGTAAAGATGGTTCTTCGTCAGGCCGGCGCCGTTGTCCAGCGTCGTGCCGCCGGTCGAGTCAATAAGGCCCGGGCTGGAGGGCGACACGACCGACGCCGTGCCGACGCGCAGCATGACCTCGCAGCCGATCGCACCGTAGAGGACCTGTCCGTTCGTCATCGTGACGACCGCAAAGCTGTCCGCCGTGCCGGCGCTCGCGCCCTCGTTCGACGTCTGCGAGCCGTACTTCTCCTCAAGCTGTTTGATGTCGGCGTCCACCTGGGCACGCAGCTCTTTCGAGGCCATGTCCGTGCGCGCGGCGAGCTTTTCGTCCACCCTGGTCATGAGCTCCGGCAGGAACTTTTCGTTGAGATAGCTGAGCGTCACGAGCGGATCGGACGAGGAGCCCGCCGTCCCCGCCGCGGCGACGGAGATCGAGAGGATCGTCAGGCTCGCGAGCAGGAGCGTAAAGAGCCGTGTGAGCGCGTGAGGAGTCTTTTTCATGATGTACCTTCCTTTTCTTTTGTGCAGGGGGTATGTCGCGGCAAAAGCCGCCGCGAAAGAAGAGGACGCGCCGCCCCCTTCTTTCGGGCCTTTTCAGATCAGCTGCGTATTGCCAAGCCCGAAGCTCACCGCGATGGCGGCGTCGATGCGCTCCATCAGCTCGCCGTCCACACGGCCCATGCGCTCGCGCAGGCGGCGCTTGTCGAGCGTGCGCACCTGCTCGAGCAGGACCACGCTGTCGCGCGGCAGACCGTGGTCCGGCGCAGAGAGCGCGATATGCGTCGGCAGCTTCGCCTTGTTCGTCTGGGACGTGATCGCGGCGGCGATCACCGTCGGGCTGTAGCGGTTCCCGGTGTCGTTCTGAATGATGAGCACCGGACGCACGCCGCCCTGCTCGCTCCCGACCACGGGAGAGAGGTCGGCGTAATAGATATCGCCTCGTCTGACATTGGTATCCACGCTTCGTTCACACTCCGAGAAGAAGTTCCCGCCGCGTCCTTCGCGGCCGGTCACTTTCATTCTCCCACACTCGGGCGGGATTTATACGGAGCGTACCGAATTTCTCCGCTCCCCCGCCCACGCTATCCTATGCGCGGCGCGCGGGGGCGGTGCTTATCCGAGGAGCTGGAGATTGCGGTCAACGCACTTGCCGCCGAGGTAATAATAGCGCGGCACGCGCTTGCTGACAGCGCAGAGCAGCTCGTAGCTGATGGTGCCACACTGCTTGGCGGCGGTCTCGATGAGCTGATGCTCGCCGAACACCTCGATCTCGTCGCCGACCCTGAGCTGCGGGAGGTCGGTCACGTCGATCATGCACATATCCATGCAGATGCGCCCGACCTGCTGCGCCTCGCCGTAGGGCGTGAGCACGCGCAGCTTGCCGGAGAGGGCACGGAAAAGGCCGTCGGCGTAGCCGATGGGCAGCACCGCGATGCGGCTGGGTCTTGTCGTGAAAAACTGCCGGCCGTAGCTGATGGAGGTGTCGGGGTCAAAGTCCTTGATGGTGGAAACGGTGGTCTTGACCGTCATGACGGGCTTCATGCCCATCCGCTCGGCAAGGTCGCCCGTGCCGTAGAGAATGATGCCGCAGCGCACCATGTCCCACGCCCACTCGGGGTAGCTGGCGATGCCGCCGGCGTTGCAGCAGTGGTGCAGGCGGAATCGGAAATTGCCCTGCGTTTCCGCCGCGTCGATCATGCGCAGGAAGCGGTCGTGCTGGATCTTCGTAAATTCCACGCACTCGTCCGCCGCCTCGTCACTGACGCAGAAGTGCGTGAACACGCCCTCCACGTCCAGCCCCGGAAGCGTGAGGATCTTCAGAATGTCGCGCAGGCTCGCGTCGAAGTGCGCGTCGTCGCACTGGAAGCCGAGACGGCCCATGCCGGTGTCGAGCTTGATGTGGACCTTCATCGTTCCGCCCGCGCGGACCGCGGCGGAGGAATAAACCTCGGCGATGGCGAGGTTCGGCACGGCCTGCGTCATGTCGTTTTTCAGGATGCGCTCGGCCTGATCGGCGGGCGTGAAGCCCAGCATCAAGATGGGGAGCGTGATCCCGTTCACGCGCAGCTCCTCGCACTCGTCGAGGTTCGACACGGCGAGATAGCCCGCGCCGAGCCTTTCAAGATGCTTCGCCACGCGCACCGCGCCGTGACCGTAGGCGTCCGCCTTGACCACGCCGAGGAGCTTCGCCTTCGGTCCGACCTGACGGCGAATGGTCTCAAAATTATGGGTGAGGTTATCCAAGCTGATCTCCGCCCATGTGCGCTTCAGTGTACTCTCCATATAAGTTCACTGCTTTCCTTCCAAGTGTAACGCAAGGCGTTCCGCGCGGCAGGGAGAAACGCTCAGCCGCCGGCTTCGCTTTCGTCCGCCGCTATTGTATCACAAAAAGCAAAGCTCGTAAACTCCATATATGCGGTAATTTTATCCTTTTCCGCGATCTCCGCGCGCAGCGGCGCGTCGTCCGCGCCGAACCAGAGCGTACATTGGATCGTTTCGCCGCCCGCCTCGCTCTCGAAGCACAGCCGCAGGGTGTGAACCGTCCCGCCGCCGTATTCGATCTCCTCCTCGCTGCGCTCGGTCAGCCAGCCCTCCCCGGCGGCGCGGAGCGCGAGGGGCACGCAGGTCACGGCGCTGACGCCTCCCGGCGTCCCGCCCGCGTCGAGCACAAGGCCGTCGTATTCGAGCTTGAGCGTATCGGCGGCGAGGTGCGCCGTCACGCCCGCGAGCAGCTCCGGCGCGAGGACGGTGACCTTTGTCTCCTCCGCGTCGGCATCGAAGCGGAGTGTATAGCGCACGTTCTCCTCCTCGCCCGCAAGCTCGACCGCGGCGGCAGCCGTGTAGGACGTGAGCGCGGCATAGCGCTCCTGCACCGTCTCCGCGCGGGAGGCGGTCTCCTTCGTGCGGCAGGCGGTGAGCGGGAGCAGGAACAGAGCGCTGAGCAGCAGCGCGGCGAGCTTTTTCATAGGGCGGCCTCCATGCAGAATGATCTTCTCATACCTATGCCGCGCGCCCGCCGCCTATGTCCGCCCGCGGCGGAAAAGAGTTGCCCTTTGGTGGGAAGTGTGCCATAATGGCGGCAGACTCGCAAGCATCGGAGGTATCCCATGAAAAAGAAACTGCTGTCCCTCGTCTGCGCGCTCGCGCTGACGATCTCTCTGCTCCCCGCCGCACAGGCGCTGGAGGGCGAAGGCACGCGCGCTGCGGAGGCGCTCGCATCCCTCGGTCTTGTGACCGGCACCGGAGCGGGCTACGCCGCCGAGGACGCCGCGACGCAGGAGCAGGCCGCCGCGCTGCTCGTGCGTCTGCTCGGCGCGGAGAAAACCGCAAAGGCCGACCGCCGCAGCTGCGGCTGGGTGGGTATTCCCTCTTGGGCGCGGAGCGCAGTGAACTACTGCGCCTTTCATGACCTGATCGACTGGAGCGAATACCACGCCGGCGGCGCGCTGGACGCAGAGCTCTGGTGCGCCATGCTGCTGCGCGCGCTCGGCTGCGGCTCCGAACTGGGAAGCAGCGCGGCGCGGACCGCGCTGCGCATCGGCCTTATCTCCCGTCCGCTCGAGGGCACGCTCACGCGCGGCGATCTCTTTGAAACGGCGCTCGCCGCGCTGACCTATCCCGTCAGGGACGGCGGCACGCTGCTCGACGGTCTGCTCGCGAAGGGACTCTGCACCGCCGCGGCGGTCGAAGCGCTCGGTCTGCGCCGCGAGACGCTGACCGCCCGCGAGGCCGCCGACCGCCACCTCTCCGCCATTCTCTGCCTTGACCTTTTCGCGGACGAGGAGGCCATCGAGGCCGATGAGCCGACCGCCAACGCCAGCGCCTTCCTCATCTCGCCGGACGGTCTTGCCGTGACAAACTACCACTCCATCGACGGCGCGATCAGCGGGCGCGCGACGCTCATCACGGGCGAAGCGTGCGCGATCGAGCGCGTGATCTACTACGACGCCGACATCGACCTTGCCGTTATCCGCATTGCGCACACGACCGACGCAGGCGAGCGCATCGCACGATTCCACTGCATTATACCCGCCGGCGCAAAAGAAGCGAGGGTCGGCGATGTGGTCTATGCCATTGGCAATCCGCTCGGTCTCGGCCTGGCCATGAGCCAGGGCATCATCAGCTCTACCACGCACGAGGCCGATCTCTCGACGCTGCCCTGCATCGTCAGCGACGCGACCATCTCGCGCGGCTCGAGCGGCGGCGCGCTGCTGAATGAATACGGTCACGCCGTCGCCGTCACGACCGGCGCTTATACCCGCGGCAACAATATGTACCTCTGTGTGCCGCTCGATCCGGTGCTGGAGGCCGACCTCACCGGCGAGGGCATGACGCTGCAGGAGGTGCTTGACGCCGTGACCGCGGCGCGCGAGGCCGCCGCGGAGGCTGCCGAAGCAGACGAATCACGCTAAGCTCAAAAGGACGCTGCCCGGCAGACGGAGCTTTTTCCTTTTCATTCCTCCTCCAGCAGGTTCGTCATGCTCTTGAGGCTGATGGCAAGCGTGGAGGCGTTGTGCAGCAGCGCCGAAGTAGCGGGCGGCAGAACGCCGATCACACCGAGGACGATCAGCATGAGGTTAAAGCCGATGATCTTGCGGTAGTTGCCGTGGATGCGCGCCATGAGCGCGTCGCTCAGGCGCTTGAGGATCAGCAGCGAATAGAGGTCGTCCGCGCCGACGGTGATGTCGGCGACCTCGCGGGCGATGGCCGCGCCGTCGCTCACGGCAATACCGGCGTCCGCCTCGGAAAGGGCGGGCGAATCGTTCACGCCGTCGCCGAGCATGATGACCTTGCGGCCGAGCGCGTGTTCGGCGCGGATAAAGTTCGCCTTATCCTCGGGCAGGACCTCGGAGAAATATTCGTCCACACCGACCGCGGCGGCGGCCGCGCGGGCGGTCTTGTCGCTGTCGCCCGTCATCATCACGAGCTTGGACACACCGAGGGCACGCAGTCCCTCGATGACCTCGCGCGCCTCCGCGCGCAGCGGGTCCTCCACGCAGATGACCGCGGTGAGCACGCCGGAGATAGCGAGATACAGGTGCGAATACTGCTCAGGCAGCGCGTCGAATCTGGCTTCGTCGCCGGCGGGGATCACGCACCTTTCATCCTCAAAGACGAAGTGGTGGCTGCCGATGACGACCTTTTCGCCGTCCACGCTGCTGGAAATGCCGTGCGCGACGAGGTATTCCACGCGGGAGTGGCGCTCCTCGTGCCGCAGGCCGCGTCGCGAGGCCTCCGCCGTGACGGCCTTGGCCATGGAGTGCGGATAATGCTCCTCCAAGCAGGCGGCAAGCCGCAGCATCTCATTCTCCTCGCGGCCGCCGAAGGTCACGACCTGCGCCACCTTGGGCTGCGCGTGGGTGAGCGTGCCGGTCTTGTCAAAGACGATGGTATCCGCCTGGCTGACCGCCTCGAGGAAGCGACCGCCCTTGACGGAGAGATGGTAGGCGCTCGCCTCACGCATGGCGGAGAGCACCGCGATGGGCATGGAGAGCTTGAGCGCACAGGAAAAATCGACCATCAGCACGGCGAGCGCCCGCTGCGGATTGCGCGTCAGAAGCCAGATGAGCGCGGTCGCGCCGAGGCTGTAGGGCACGAGGGAATCGGCCAGATGAGATGCCTTGTCCTCTGTATTGGACTTGAGCTTTTCGCTCTCCTCGATCATGTGGACGATGCGGTCGTAGCGGCCGCTGCCCGCGCCCTTTTCCACGCAGATGCAGCATTCGCCCTCCTCGACCACGGTGCCGGCATAGACATAGCCGCCTGCCGTCCTGCGGACGCTGAGCGGCTCGCCGGTAATGCTGGCCTGATTGACCATCGCCTCACCCGAGACGACCTTGCCGTCGAGCGGGATCATGCCGCCGGTGCGCACCGTGATGCGGTCGCCGGGCTGAACATCGCCGACGGGAACGAACACGCTGCCCGCGTCGGTCTCCAGCCAGACCTTGTCGATGTTGAGCGACATGGTGCCGGCGAGGTCGGCAACGGACTTCTTGTGCGTCCACTCGTCGAGGATATCGCCCACGCCGAGCAGGAACATCACCGAGCCCGCAGTCTCAAAATCGCCGCGGAGCATGGAGACGGTGATGGCCGTCGCGTCGAGTACCGGCACGCGGAGCTGACGCTTGAGCAGGCAGGAAAGCCCCGCCCTGATGTACTTCGCCGAGCGCACGGCGGTCAGGGCCGTGCGCAGCGGAAGCGGCAGAAAGAGCTTGTTGAACATCCGTCGGCCGACCGCAAAGACCAGCTTGTCCTGATACTCGCGGTTCAGCTCCCGGCTGCTGTGCTCGGGGGCCAGCGCCGCGGAGGCCTCGTAGGAAAACGCCGCGAGCGCGGAAACGACCGCCTCGCGCGCGCCATGAAAGTGAATGACGGCGTCGCAGGTGCGGTCATAGACCGCGACCTCCGTCACGCCGTTCACCCGCCGCAGGTAGGCCTCCAGAATATCCGCCTGGCGGAGCGTCATGCGCCCCTGCTCGGCATGGATGCGGAGCCGCCCCGCGGATTCATGCAGGATCTTGCACTTCATGGCTTACTGCTCGGCCTTCTCCGATGCGTCCTCGATGACAGCGGCTTCCTCCGCGCGCTTTTCGTTGATGGCCTTGGCGTCCGCCAGAATATCCTCCGCGTTCTCACGAACGGTGTCCGCCGTCGCCATCGCGCAGTCCTTGGCGCGCAGCACAGCCGCCGTCGTGTGGGTATAGACCTTCTTGGCGTCCTTGCTGGAGAGGATCTTGATGCCGGCCGTGCCAAACAGCACGCCGCCGACAAATGTGGCCCACTTCGTCATGTTCATTGTTGTTACCTCCAAATGTGTCTGTGTATATCCTTGTCAAGGCTTCACCTTTTCAGGAAGCCGAACAAGCCTTTCTTTTCCTCAGCGGGGCGCGCGCTCACCGCAGTGACCTCGTAGCCGGTCTCCGCGATCGCCTGACGCAGCGCCGCCTCGTCCAGCCCGTTTTCCGAGAGGATGACCGCCTGTCCCTTGCTGTGGGAGGCGGTGACCTTCCTGACCGCAAACCGGGCACGAATGACGTCGCAGATGTGTGCTTCACACATTCCGCACATCATGCCGCTGATGTTTACCGTTGTTTCAGTCATGGTAATATGCACTCCTTTTTCGATCGGTCCGGCAGCCTCCGCAGCCGGTCATCCTTAACCTTCCGGACGGAATAAAGGCGGCATCACACCGTTTCATGCGATGCCGCCTTTTCTGCTTTACTGCTTACCGTGGCACTCGCCGTGCATGGCGCAGTGTGCGCAGTTGCAGCCGCAGGAGGATCTTCCCTGTTTCTTCTGCCGGATCAAATGAAGAGAGATTGAGGTGACAATGGCAAGCAAAATGGCAGAGATAACGATCGTTGACAGATTTGCGGTAATCCAGTTCAACACAAAAGCTCACTCCTTCGGAAGAAAATAATCAAATGGGTAATCAGACCTTGGCGCTGAGCTTCGTGGCCTCCTTGTAGGGCTTGAAGAGCATATACACGATGAGCGCGAGCGCCGCGACGGCAGCGATCAGACCGAGGACGTTCAGGCTGCCGGTGAAGGCGTTGCCGAACTGGTTGATCATCAGGGCGACAACATAGGCGAAGCCGCACTGATAGCCGATGGCGAACCAGGTCCACTTGGCGTTGTTCATCTCGCGCTTGATGGCGCCGATGGCCGCGAAGCACGGAGCGCACAGCAGGTTGAAGACGAGGAAGGAATAACCGCTGATCTGTGTGAAGGCCGCGCCGATCTCGGTCCAGCCGTCGGGATACAGGATGCCCATGGTGCCGACGATGTTCTCCTTGGCGACCAGGCCGGTGATGGAGGCGACAGCCGCCTGCCAGGTGCCCCAGCCGAGAGGTGCAAAGATCCACGCGATGGCGTTGCCGATCTTGGCGAGGATGGAGGCGTCGATCTGCTCCTCAGAGAGCATCTGGAACGTGCCGTCGACCCAGCCGAAATAGGTGGTGAACCATATAACGATGGTGGAAAGCAGGATGATGGTGCCGGCCTTCTTGATGAAGGACCAGCCGCGCTCCCACATGGAGCGGAGGACATTGCCGACGGTCGGCCAGTGGTAAGCGGGAAGCTCCATCACGAAGGGAGCGGGATCGCCCGCGAACATCTTGGTCTTCTTGAGCATGATGCCGGAAATAATGATGGCAGCCATGCCGACGAAGTAGGCGGATGTGGCGACCCATGCGGCGCCGCCGAAGATGGCGCCGGCGACCATGGAAATGAAGGGCACCTTCGCGCCGCAGGGGATAAAGGTCGTGGTCATGATCGTCATGCGGCGGTCACGCTCGTTTTCAATGGTACGGGATGCCATGACGCCCGGGATGCCGCAGCCGGTGCCGATGAGCATGGGGATGAAGGACTTACCGGACAGGCCGAACTTGCGGAAGATACGGTCGAGCACGAAGGCGATACGGGCCATGTAGCCGCAGGCCTCGAGGAAGGCGAGCATCAGGAACAGCACGAGCATCTGCGGCACGAAGCCGAGCACCGCGCCGACACCGGCGACGATACCGTCTAAGATCAGGCCGCTGAGCCAGTCCGCCGTACCGGCGGCTTCCAGACCGTTGCCGATGAGAACGGGGATACCGGGCACCCACACGCCGTAATCGGCGGGGTCGGGCTCGTCAAAGCCGTTCTCCTCCAGATAGCTGACGGCGTCCACATAGGTCATGCCAACGGTGGACTCCTCGTCGGCGTCCTCGGGGATGGCGTCGTAGTAGACGGTCATCTCGTTCTGAGCCAGGGTCTCCTCATCCTCCACCTCGATGGTGGCGGAGTCGGCGTCGGGCTGAACGGCTTTCATGTCCGCAAGAGCGGCGTCGGCGTCGAAGTTCTCGGCCTCGGTGTCCAGCTCATAATAGCCGCTGACGGCGTCCATCGCGGCGGTGTAGTTATCGGCAACCTCGGTGTACTCGGCGGTGCCGATGCCGAACAGGTGCCAGCCGTCGCCGAACAGGCCGTCGTTGGCCCAGTCGGTCGCGGGCGCACCCACGCCGACCATAGCGACCCAGTACACAAGGAACATCACGACCGCGAAGATGGGCAGACCAAGCCAGCGGTTGGTGACGATCTTGTCGATCTTATCGGAGGCAGAGAGCTGACCGTGGTTCTTTTTCTTGTAGCAGCCCTTGATGATCTGTGCGATGTAAACGTAGCGCTCGTTGGTGATGATGCTCTCGGCATCGTCGTCCAGCTCGGCCTCGGCGGCCTTGATGTCCGATTCGATGTGCTGCATGGTCTCGGCCGGAATAGTCAGCTTTTCGAGCACCTTATCGTCGCGCTCGAAGATCTTGATGGCGTACCAGCGCTGCTGCTCCTCGGGCATATTGTGGACGGCGGCCTCCTCGATGTGCGCGATGGCGTGCTCCACGGGGCCGGAGAAGGTGTGCATCGGGATGGTCTTTCCGCTCTTGGCGGCCTTGACGGCGGCCTCCGCCGCCTGCATCACGCCGTCGCCCTTGAGCGCGGAGATCTCAACGATCTCGCAGCCCAGCTCGCGGGAGAGCTCGGCGACGTTGATCTGGTCGCCGTTCTTGCGGACCACGTCCATCATGTTGATGGCGATGACCACGGGGATGCCCAGCTCGGTGAGCTGCGTCGTTAAGTACAGGTTGCGCTCGAGGTTCGTGCCGTCGATGATGTTCAGGATGGCGTCGGGACGCTCAGTGATGAGGTAGTTACGGGCAACGACCTCCTCCAGCGTGTAGGGGGACAGGGAGTAAATGCCGGGCAGGTCCATGATGATGACGTCGTCATGCTTCTTGAGCTTGCCTTCCTTCTTCTCCACGGTGACGCCGGGCCAGTTGCCGACGAACTGGTTGGAGCCCGTCAGCGCGTTGAACAATGTCGTTTTACCGCAGTTGGGGTTGCCCGCAAGGGCAATTTTGATCTGCTTTTCCATATCATGCTCCTTCCGGTTCAAGCGCTTGAACCGATCTGCAAAAATTTATGACTTGCTTTATTCCACTTCGATCATTTCGGTATCCGCCTTGCGCAGGCTCAGCTCGTAGCCGCGCACGGTGACCTCCATCGGGTCGCCCAGAGGCGCTACCTTGCGGACAAAGACCTCGGTGCCCTTGGTGATGCCCATGTCCATGATGCGGCGCTTGACAGGCCCCTCGCCGTGCAGCTTCACGACCTTGACGGTCTGGCCGATCCGGACGTCTCGCAGAGTTTTCATGTTCCTCTCTCCTTCTATTTCAAAAATATTTGCGCTCAAATCATGATCTTACGCGCCATCTCTTCGCTGATGGCCACGCGGGATTCCTTGATCTTGACGATGATGTTTCCGCCCATCGCGGCGACCACGGTGGCGGTCCCGCCCGGGGTAAAGCCGAGGTCCTCGAGGTGCTTGCGCAGCTCCGGACTCCCACCGACTCGGAGGATCAGATTTTCCTCGCCGACATTGGCAAGTGCAAGCGGCATCATGGTATTCCCTCCCCGTTCTTCAGTTAACAGTCTCTAACCGATATTGAAAAAAGAATGGTCAAGGTGTTAATCTCCTCTAACCGCTGTGCAGTTTAGCACGTCTAACTGCCTTTTGTCAATAGCCTTTTTCAAAAACTTTTTTGCCGCTTGCAATTTTGGTTAAACTGTGTTAACCTAAGAATACTTTTAACCGGAAGGGTCGTGCAATTCGATGGAAATTTTACGTGCGTCGGAGGACTATCTCGAGTCCATGCTGATGATGAAGCTCAAGCACGGATACATTCGCTCCATTGACGTGGCGGAGCACCTCGGCGTGACAAAGCCGAGCGTCACCTACGCCACGCGCCGTCTCAAGGAGAGCGGGCACATCACGATGGATAAGGATGGGCTCATCACGCTCACAGAGACCGGCATGGCCGTTGCCGCCAAAATGCTCGACCGCCACAAAACGCTCACCTCCTTCCTCATCGCCCTCGGCGTGGACGCCAGGACCGCGGAGGAGGACGCCTGCAAGATCGAGCACGACATCAGTCAGCAGACCTATGACGCCATCTGCTCGCACGCGCGCGCCAACCTGCAGCCGAAACGATAAGAAACCGAAACGGGAGCCGAAGCGATGCTTGGGCTCCCGTCAGTCTGTCGAAAAAGTCCGGCTGGAGCTGGGCTTTTTCTGATAGATATGGTAGAATGGGTAAGGGTGATGAAAGATGCTGGAACGCGGGAAAATGGATCGAGATCTGGTAGAGTT
>ERZ1106976.1906-NODE-1906-length-19652-cov-4.610349_pt1 | contig 19652 bp, 20 predicted proteins | sample MGYA00403687_ERZ1106976 | MGnify/ENA primary metagenome ERZ1106976 (study PRJEB35170, sample SAMEA104062446) | human gut metagenome | biome: human gut; feature: human-associated habitat; material: faeces | place: Denmark | collected 2013-02-22 ... | reverse complement strand
AAAATTCACTGCCCAAATCCGGCTCGATCTGTTTTCCGTCATTCGTCACAAAAATCCTTGACAGATGGATACGCTATCTGCGGAATTTTTGTTTTGACTGACGAAAAAATCTCTTTGACGTCTATGTATATTGAATTTTTATAGGTCCCCTTAATCTTGTGTTCCGGAAGCATCAAATTCTGTTCAGCAAATTCTGTATTTTATACAGATCGATATTTTCAATCCGATAGCTCCCGACCTCATCGACAAAAACGGCAGATACGCCGCCGGCGGCGGCTTTTTTGTCATGAGAAACGGCGTTCATCGCCGCTTTCCTGTCAAATTCCGCTTTTGTCGGCAAGCCGAGCTTTTCAAGCACCGGAATCAGCCTTGCTCTGACCTCAGGCGAGCACATCGGCAACATACCGAGCGCAACACATTCACCATGATAAAATCCAAGTCCGAGACTCTCGATTCCGTGACCGAGCGTATGTCCGAAATTCAGAACCTTGCGAAGTCCGGCTTCCTTTTCGTCCTGTTCGACCACAGCGATTTTCAGCTTCAGAGAACGAACGATAATTTCCTCAAGAGAAGCGTTGATATTCTCTTTTTCAAACATTTCAAACAAGCCGCTGTCAAAAGTAAGCGCCATTTTTACCGCTTCCGCAAGCCCGTTTGCAACCTGTCTTTCGGGAAGAGAAGCCGTAAGCGCAGGATCGACGATAACGCCCTTAGGCTGTTTGAAAGCTCCCACTATATTTTTTATACCGTCAAGATTTACCCCTGTTTTTCCTCCCACCGAGGAATCCACGGAGGAAAGCACCGTTGTAGGAAAATTATAAAAATCAATTCCTCTCATATAGGAAGCGGCGGCAAAACCGGCAAGATCTCCGACAACTCCTCCGCCCACCGCACAGACACAGTCCTTTCGGGTAAAACCGTTTTTCATCATTTCACGGCAGAGACTTTCAAAAACCGCTATCGTCTTAGAACCCTCTCCGGGCTTCACCGTGACAATATAAGGCTCTCTGCACTGTCCCGCCAGAGCTTTTGCATATTCCGCGGGAACACCTGCGTCGGTAACGATCAGTACCCGTCTTCCGAGACTGAAAAAATCTGCGGCAATACCGAGAAGCTTTTTTCCGATGTATATGTTATAGCTGTTTTCCTTCAGATTTACCGTTAAAGTTGTCATATATCCGCCTCCTCTTATCCGAGAGAAACCGAGCGGTACGCGCCGGCAAGCTTTAGTCTGTCGCAGCAGCAGGACAGCTCCTCCAGCATCGCGTCTCCGCTCTCTCTGTCCGGTACTCCTTCGCACTCGACATAGAAATAATAGTTCCACATAAGCTCTTTCATCGGTCTGCTTCTGAGCGTGCTCATATTATATCCGTGACGTCCGATAATGTTGATCGCTTCCGCAAGAGAACCGGCCTGATTTCGCACTGTAAACATCAGGATAAACCTGCCGTCAGGATCATCGGCATTATCGGAAATACGGCACTTTGATCTTGTAAAAACCCCAAAACGGGTGGTATTGCTTCTGCTCTCGTTGATATGTCGTTCAAGCACTGAAAGCCCGAAAATCTCGGCGCACTCCTTGCTGCATATCGCAGCGCAGGTCGGATCGTTCTTCTTTGCTATATACTCCGCTGCCATCGCGGTATTTTCATACTGTATCTGTGTAAAGCCGTTTTTCCTTATATACTCCGCGCATTGACTGAGCGCCTGCGGATGGCTGACCACCGTCTTAATATGGCTTTTATCAGTGCCGGGAACAGCCACAAGATCATGCTCCACGGGAAGATCGTACACCCCGTTAATATAAAGCGTGCCGGAAAAAAGCATATCTATCACTTGTCCGACCTCTCCCGCATAGCTGTTTTCAAGAGGAAGAACAGCACAGTCACAGTCACCGTTCACAACGGCATCATAAGCTTCTCTGAAGCTTCCGAACGGGATCCTTATACCATATGAGAATATTTTCCCGGCGGCAATGTGCGCAAAGGCTCCCTTCGTACCGCTGTATGCAATTCTCATCCCGTCAAGCAATCTTGTTTGATACGCTCTTGAAATACGCATAACGTCATTTATAAAGCTCACATAGTATTCCCGCAGAACGCGGTCGGAAATGTATTCGGAGTTGCGACTGACAACCTCACGCTCTCTGTCGGCGTCGGTAACAGGGAGTCCGTGCTGCCTTTTGTATGCGGCAATCTCCGCAGAGGCGGACATTCTTTTTATAAACAGCTCCGCCATCTCCTTATCGGTTTCATTTATAATCTTTCTTGCTTCATCCAGTCCGCTCATTGACTCCTCCACAGTGATTGGTTTTGCAAAATATAACATTTGAGATACTTTACCATATTAAAATATTATATCACCGATTCCACTGATTTTCAATAGCTTCCGCATATTTTTTCATTTCCCATAGACCGAACAGATATTACAAAAAAGCAGAAAAGAGCATCACTGAATTTTGGTATTATTGCCAAGGGAAATCTTGACATTTCTCAAGTCCTATGCTATAATAACAACAGAAATAAAATTTAGAGGATATTTTAATAAAAAATTTCTTTAGCAGCCACTTTAATATCGTTTTTTCCGTCTGTTTATCCTCTTCGGCAGGTTCTTATGACAAACCGGCTGAGATCGTAAAGATCAATAATCAGTACGGCTTCCGTTATACAGAGTATACCGACGCCGAACACCGTACCGTCCGGATCTATTCGGCGGATGACAACACCAATGTGCAGAACGGCACGGCACTTTGTTCCCTGCAATCCGATTCCGATTATTTAAGAACCAAATCAATCCTATCACCAGACGGCGCAGCATCGGCTTTGACCTGTCGTCCGGACATGACAGAAGGACAATAATTTATCCGGAGTATATACAATATGAACCTTAACCGAAATACAGATTCAAAATTTCGCATTCCAATTGTCATTCCGGCAATCATCGCCGGGATTACGATACTTTTAGCCATATTATATCGTTTTTTCTGTGGATATCAAAGTCGGGATCTTGTATGGATATATCCTAACTTTATCATAATAACCGGTATTTTTCTGATCATTGCATATATTTTGAATGCAAAAATCAACTATTGCATCAGACAAAGTGAAAAAGAATTCAGAGAGATAAAGAACTTTTTAACCGAAAAAAACTATTATACCCAGACTAAACTGAACAAAATCTCTGAAAAGCTTGACATTTCCGATAAAACACAGACAAAGATTGATTAACAGACCGAATTTTTGTCAGGAGGAAACACCTTTGTTTTTTCCCGATATCAGACTTCAAAAAGATTGAGGTATAATTATGCGCGATATACTTTCAACAGCTGTGGGATTATTTATGATTGCCGCAATGACAGTTATCATTTTGTTGTTTGTTATTCCATTCCCAATCAATTACATAATTCTTGCTGCTCTTCTTTTGTTTTTTGCAATATTTTCAGGGTATCTGATTATTAACAAATTGAATACGCTTCTTGAACGCGTTTTACAGAACGAAAACGAGCTGAACCGTCTGAATCATCAAATAGAAGAGATTTCGAAAGCTCTTAAATTCCCTCACAGCGAATATAACGGAACAGATTCGGACATCAACCGAAAGACAGAAATACAGAAATAAAAGACGCTGAATCGTAACGGTGTCTGCAGCCCGGAAAATATTGCCGAAAGCGTCCGGTTGGGAGAATAATACCGATATTAACCTTTCAATAACAATCGTCTGATGTTTGCTTATCGACCGATGATGCCGGATCTGTAATGACCGGTTTTAAGGCAACACTGCCGGGCGCACGGCTAACGCCTTTGTTGCGTATTTGCTTGCATCTGTACAACAATCATTGTGCAGTATTGCCTTAAGGAATCGCTGAATAAATCGACTATACAGCTTTATTCAGCGATTCCTTAAGTGTATTCACAATAAAGCAAAAGCTCCGTTTTGGTCGTCCCATTCACTATTCACCGAAAGGAAGGTATTATATGTTTTACATTTTTTTAAAATCAATCTTTCTGTTTATTTGCGTGTCAATAACAGCGCTTTGTCTTCTGATAATTCCTTACGGCGAATACATACTTGTCGGTCTCGCGTTGTTTGCATTGATTTTCGTTGGGTGTCTGCTGTTTGATAAGCTGAATAAGATCATAGAGAAAACCGGAAAAACAGGAGAAAAAGATCATGAGCCGTAAATATGTCCGCAATTCGGCGTCTCTCTCCGGAAAAACCGATCGCAGAAAGCAAAACCGCTGATTCCGGCGGAATAAAGCTTTATACGGTAAGCGGCAGATTATAAGGAATCACTGATAAATTGTCAACGGAGCTTTCCGGCAGATTGATTCAGTATTCCCTAAGAGTGTTGATTTTCCCGAATTTCCCAGATCTTTAGCAACGGCAGGCATTATCGTTATGGACTTCCTTACAACCGCTATACAAAAATCGGCAGAGATAACCGTTGCTCTGCCGATTTTTGTATTTGTTTGCTTTTTAAGAAGCGTTCTGTTGACAAGAGAAAACGGGAGATGTATAATAAAATATATTAAGCGAGAAAACAAGCTTCACACGGAAATGCAATAGCTGAAAAGGGAAACGAAAATGAATAACGTAAGAAAAGCTGAAAGAAAAGACATTCCGAGACTTCTTGAGCTTCTTATTCAGGTCAACATGGTACACCACAACGGACGTCCGGATCTTTTTAAAGGTCCCGCAACAAAATACGGCAAAGCAGAATTGGAAACGATCCTTGCCGATAACAGCACTCCCGTATTCGTCTGCACCGATGAAAACGGTTATATACAGGGATATGTATTTTGTATCATAAAGCAGATTACAGGCGATAAGCTGATGGCGGATATAAAAACCCTTTATATTGATGATCTTTGCGTTGATGAGACGGTAAGAGGCAGACATATCGGAAAGACACTTTATGACTTTGTTATGCATTATGCCAAAGAAATCGGATGCTACAATCTGACGCTGAACGTTTGGGCATTGAACGGAGACGCCATAAAATTCTATGAAAAATGCGGTCTTAAGCCGCAAAAAATAGGAATGGAAACCATTCTGTAAGTATGTTCCGCCGCTCGGCTTAAACGAAAACCAAACGAAAGGATAGCCTTTACAAAATAATCGGGTACAGAAAATGATATCGGAAAAAATGTATGAGCTCGGAAGCCGCCGTTCTTCCATACGGGAGCTTTTTGAATACGGTAAAGAAGCGGCAAAAAGAGTAGGGGCAGAAAATGTGTATGATTTCAGCCTTGGAAATCCCTCAACCCCTCCTCCCGCCGAGATGACGGAAGCGGCGATCCATATACTCGCAAACGAGGAGCCTTGCGCCGTCCACGGCTACACCTCGGCACAGGGAGCGCCCGAAACAAGAAGGGCAATCTCGGAAAGCATGAAAAAACGTTTCGGCGCCGAAATTAATGCCGACAGAATCTATATGACCTGCGGCGCGGCAGCCTCGCTCTGTATCGCCTTCCGCGCGATCGTATCTTCACCGAAGGATGAAATTCTTGCCATTGCACCATTCTTTCCGGAATATAAGATTTTTGCTGAGGGAGCAGGCGCAAGCTTCAGAGCTGTGCCACCCGATACCGAAAGCTTTGGAATTAACTTTGACGCCCTTGAGCCTATGATAACGCCGGACACCTGCATTCTTATTATTAATTCTCCGAACAATCCCTCCGGAGCAGTGCTCTCAAGGGAGACACTCTCCCGTCTTTCTGTTTTGCTGAGAGCAAAATCGCGCGAATACGGTCACGCGATCTATATCGTCGCGGACGAGCCTTACCGGGAAATCACTTACGGCGCAGAGGTTCCGTATATTCCCGATATCTATCCCGACACGGTAATCTGCTATTCCTATTCCAAATCTCTGTCGCTCCCCGGCGAAAGAATCGGATACATCGCTCTGCCCGACTGTATCAGCAGCGGCGACCGGCTTTACGCCGCCGTTTGCGGGGCGGGCCGCTCGCTCGGCTATGTCTGCGCCCCGGCGCTCATGCAGAAGATTATAGCGCGCTGTGCCGATATGACCTCCGATATTGATGCCTACCGAAAAAACCGGGATCTGCTTTACTCCTCACTCATTGCGTTCGGCTATGAATGCGTTAAACCGGAGGGCGCCTTCTATCTCTTTGTAAAAGCTCCCGGCGGGGACTCCCGCGCTTTCAGTGAGAAAGCGAAAACGCAAAATCTTCTCCTCGTCCCCGGCGACGATTTCGGCTGTCCCGGCTATGTCCGCATTTCCTACTGCGTAAGTCAGGATATGATAAAACGAAGTCTGAATACTTTTCGGGAATTGATTTGACAGGAGGTAACGCGAAAATAATTGCTCTTTTCTCCGAGAAAACAAGATGAAGACCACGTGTCTTTTCTCTTATCAGAGCTTCCGTTAAAATCCAAATTCAGAAAAGGGGTATACCGAGATCGACAACCTTTTACTTCCGAATGAAACGCTTATCTCCGTTAACGACGGTATAAAGCTGATACAAAATCCTCAGGGCTTAACCTTTGGAACCGACGCACTTATGCTCGCCGCCTTTATAAAGCGCTTACCATCGGGTATTGCCGCCGAGTACGGCTCGGGAAGCGGAATCATTTCGCTCCTGCTTGCCGCAAGAGGCAAGCTGAAGAAGATATACGCAATAGAAAAACAGGAATATTATGCAGATCTCACTCGCCGCAATATACTGCTCAATCATCTTGGCTTCTGCATCGAAGCAGTCTGCTCCGACGCAAGAGATTTCTCTGTCATGTGCGATGTGATTTTCACAAACCCTCCTTATATGAAAACCACGAGCGGAAAACGCAATCTCAATGACGGAAAATATGCCGCACGGCACGAGGTTTACGGCGATATTTTTGATTTTTGCCGTTCGGCGGCAAGAAATCTGAAATACGGAGGCTTCTTCTACTGTGTTTACCGTCCCGACCGCGCCGTAGATCTTCTTTCCGCTATGAGAGAAGCAGCAATAGAACCGAAACGGATCGCTTTTGTCTGCCCCGATTCCCTTCATAAGCCCTGTCTTATGCTTGTCGAAGGCAAACGCGGCGCAAAACCCTCCTGTGAAATTCTTCCGCCGCTCTTTCTCTGTCTTCCCAATTCCGACACGCCTACCGCTGACGCGCAGCATATATATGATACCGGAGAATGGTGATTTAAGGCAACATTGTACAGATCACGGCTTTTGCCTTGATGTCACACATACCTGTCCGTTTTCTGTCATATTTTAATGTCTGCTGAACAACCGAAAAACGCTATAAATAATGTTTACTGAATTATTCGCTTGGCGAATGATTAGTGCGGAAAAGCCACACCCCATATAAAAACAGAAGTATATTGATATTTTTATATGGGCGGACATTCCCTGATGAACTACTGCGTGCTGCGTTTCATGAAACGCAGCACCTAAGTGCAATATCTTACACATTTCCGCGTAAAACCCTCACCCTTACAGAATGAGTCAACCGCACTTATTCTGTAAGGCAGACGGAAATCAATGGAGATGAACGCCAAAACAGGCTGTTTTGCGGCGCAGAATGAAACAATTTGTTCGTTCTGCGTTAACCACGAACGCATTCATGGTCATTCAGCGAACATCATTTTATAAAATTCGTCGGCAGATGAGTCGCCCTGCCTCCCCAATTGGTATTGTCTGACAAAAAATCCGACGGCGCATCTACATCCGTCATAAGTCGGCGGTTTTACCTTAAGGCAATACCGATTCGTCGATACCCGTCTCTCGCTTCCACCGACATACCTACTCTGCAATATAAAAAAATAGAAACAAACCCGCCGGTCCTTCCGCCAGACTGCCTCCCGGCGCTGCAGTTCTCGAATGTTTTGCTTCAAAAGGATTATTTTATGGAAAAAAACAGAGTCCTCCCCTCCACCCTATACCTTGTTGCCACGCCGATAGGCAATCTCGACGATATCTCCTATCGGGCGCTTAAAGTTTTAAAAGAATGTGATTTTATAGCCGCAGAGGATACAAGAGTAACTGCGAAGCTTCTCTCCGCCTATGAAATAAGCAAGCCTATGATAACCTACGAACAGCACAGCCTCCGTTCCGCGGGAGAAGAAATCATCCGCAGACTCGGAGAAGGCATGAGCTGCGCGCTCGTGACCGACGCGGGAACACCCGGGATAAGCGATCCGGGAGAGGATATCGTCAGGCTTTGTATTGAAAAAAATTTCCCCGTAATACCAATCCCCGGGGCATGCGCTGCGATAAACGCCCTGATTATATCGGGATTTTCAACGAGAAGATTTGTCTTCGAGGGCTTTCTTGAAGGCAAGACAGGGGAAAAGCGAACAAGACTTGAGGAACTTTCCTCCGAAAAGAGAACCCTGATCTTCTACGAAGCTCCGCACAGAATTGCACAAACCCTGATGCTTATGGCGGAAATTTTGGGAGAGCAGCGCCGCGCCGCTTTTTGTCGGGAACTCACCAAGCTGAACGAAGAGGTTCTTCGCCTGACTCTCAGGGAGGCAAGGGATAAATTTTCCTCCGAGGAAGCAAAAGGAGAGCTTGTTATTATCATAGAAGGAAATATCGCCGGCACTTCCGAAGATTTCTGGTCGGAAATGAACATTTCGGAACATGTTCGGTATTATACCGACAAAATGGGACTTGACAGGATGTCGGCAGTCAAAGCTGCAGCAAAAGACAGAGGAGTACCTAAAAATAAGATTTATAAAGAATTTATTGAAAAAAAACCGTAAAATGACAAACCAAATACCAAACGCGTCTCAGCCTTTCCGATATCCGATACCGGACAAATAAAAGAATACCGGGATCATATCGGATATTCGGCTTGTCCGTCGGAATGCAGAAAGGACTATGCTTCGACATTATCTTTCCTTTTGCAGAAAAGCCGGTATAAAAAGTGCTAATCACCTGAATCGACAACAACGAGGAAAGTTAAAAACCTTTTTTCTGCGGAGGCGTACATGACCCGCTGTTTGTCTGCCGCACCATCAGGGAATTTCGTACTTGTTAACGGCAGATGAAAACCGTCCGTCTTGGCTGTTGACGATTGTGAATAGCACTACTGCTTTGTCAGTTTCAATATGCGTTAAATGAAGCAAAAAATATGATAAAATTAGTTGAAAGATAATTTATTATCTGCCGGGTTTTCAAAATAAAAAACAAAAGAATATAGAATCAGCTCAAGGAGTGTGATGATATGAAAAAAATACTATCGTTGATTTTAGTTGTGTTAATGGCTTTCTCTTTAGCTTCTTGTTCCAATCCGAAGTTTGAGCATCCGATTTCGGTATCCAAGCTGACGGACGGTGAGTCGAAATTCATTATGCGTGACTACGAAAACGATTTGATGCTTGAACTCTTGAATAAAGGAAAATGGGTAAACGATATTCCCAATTGCGGTTATGACTACGAGCTTGAATTCGGTGCACACAACATACTGCGCTATCATTCCGAATGCGGTACGTTTATTGACGTGGAAAATTCTCGCTCCCTAACTATTGGTGAGGAATATAAAAACAAAATCAATGAGAGTATAGAGAACTCCTTTATTGACGGAATCGATTGTTTTAAACGCTCATACGAACCTGTTACATATCATTGCGACTTATCCAAGTTTCCTTTGGATAAAGCATATATGGGATACGGCAAGGTTCTTGAAATATCAAGTGATAAAATTCTTGTTTCCCCAGATTCAGATGAGGACAAGGCTGAATATGGAGAGGTTGTTTGGTTGATTTGTAACCAAGCATTTGCATATAGCGAAGGGCAAGCTATAACCTATACTTTTTACGATGTCAAAGCACCTGACAACGATGGAGAGCCTTTGAATATTATTGCAATCAGTGTTTATATGGAATAACAAATTCTGATTTATCGGACAGATGTTATTTTCCGATACCCTCCCTTTTTACTTTGACGAAAGGGAGGGTGTTTATATCTTAACAAGTTCCAAATTGGGAGAACTCTATTGATTTTGTACCTGTAAAGCCTTTGTTTGCAAGGCTTAGAACCGCGATAATCATATAATGGCATAAAATAACGTAACCTAAACCGCCTTATGGATGTAATAACACCGCCTATGTTTATATATTATCTGATTTGTGATATTGAAGCGGTACCTACCTTTACAAAACTAATTTCTGTGAAAATATAAAGTGAAGATATAAAACAATAAGCAAAAATATGCGAAAGCGCCTTAATACAAAGCGCTTTTGAATATTATCTATAAACACTTACAAAAGGCTTATAAGAGCTTGTCACCTATACAACCATAAAAACAAACAAAAACACAGATCGGATTTTCTTACAAAAACTCTTCTTCAAAACAGCCCTCTCAACTCGTATGACTTCTGCGCCGACGATACGATCTGTTTCATTATAAAAATTCTTGAAAAGATGTTTCTCAGTCAACACGATTCCTATACTCATTATGAGAACAGAACCGCGGGACAGGTATCTGCTATACAAATAAACCGCAATCACAAAAAATATCTCAAACTATTTTGTCCGACCGTCTGAAAACCGTCAATACGCTGATTGACAAATAAACGATGAAAATATATAATTAAAATGATATATCGTACGGAAGGTAGTATAGAGTTATGAGCAATCAGCTTGTCCTCGTCCTCGATTTCGGAGGGCAATATAAGGAGCTTATCGCACGTAGAGTAAGAGAATGCAACGTTTACTCCCTGATAAAACCGGGGAATATACCTCTTGAAGAAATCAAGGCAATGAATCCCATCGGAATCATTCTTACAGGAGGTCCCGACAGTGTTTACCGGGACGGTTCCCCGAAGTGCGATCCCGCGCTTTTCGACTGCGGAATACCGATTCTCGGAATATGCTACGGAATTCAGCTTATGGCATACTCAACAGGAGGAACGGTCACCTCCTGTAAGGTCAGCGAATACGGCAGAACAAAGGTCAAGGTTGATACAGACTGCGCCATCTTCTCAGGACTCGGAGAAAATCAGATCGGTCTTATGAGTCATACAGACAAAATAAGCGTACTGCCTCAGGGCTTCATTTCGGTCGGTTCGACCTCTCATTGTGAGAATGCCGCTATTGCTAATACTCAAAAAAAACTTTACGGAGTTCAGTTCCATCCGGAGGTAGAGAACACTCCGAACGGCACCGAAATGATTAAAAATTTCCTTTACCGTGTCTGCGGTGCAAAGGGAGATTATAATATGGCTGATTATGAGGCAAGAATGATCTCTGAAATCAGAAATCAGATCGGAAAAGACGGCAAGGTTCTTCTCGGCCTTTCGGGAGGCGTAGATTCCTCCGTCTGCGCGGCGCTTCTTGCAAAAGCAATCCCCGGCAGGCTGTGGTGCATTTTCGTCGATCACGGATGCATGAGAAAAAATGAAGGAGATGAAATCGAAGAGGCTTTTAAAAACAGGGCTCTGAATTTCATAAGAGTCGATGCTTCCGCCGATTTTCTCAGTGCGCTGAATGGTGTTACCGAACCGGAAGAAAAACGCAAGATCATAGGAGAAAAGTTTATCCGCACCTTTGAAGCGGAAGCCAAGAAATTAGGAGCGGTCGGATGCTTTCTCGCGCAGGGTACAATCTATCCCGATGTTATAGAATCGGGCGCAAATAATTCCGCAACAATCAAAAGCCATCATAACGTCGGCGGTCTTCCCGCCGATATGGGCTTTACAGGACTTGTAGAACCACTTCGCGGTCTGTTCAAGGATGAAGTTAGGATCCTCGGACGTCAGCTTGGCCTTCCTGAGACGCTCGTCAGTCGTCAGCCCTTTCCCGGTCCCGGTCTTGCAATCAGAATTCTCGGTGAAGTCACTGCCGAAAAGCTGAATATCCTTCGTGACGCCGATGCCATCTTCCGGGAAGAGATGGTGCGCAGCCGCGTAAAAGCCGATCAGTATTTCGCGGTGCTTACCAATTCCCGGTCGGTAGGAGTTGTAGGTGATTTCAGAACCTATAATTGCACTATTGCTCTCCGTGCCGTCAGAACTACCGACTTTATGACCTGCGAATATGCCCCCCTCTCTCATAAGCTGCTCGGAAAGATTTCTGCACGTATTGTAAACGAGGTCAGAGGCGTCGGCAGAGTGGTCTATGATATCACAGGTAAGCCTCCCGCTACAATTGAGTGGGAATAATAACTATAGCATTTGAGTGGCTTGAAATCGCTTGGTTTCAAGCCACTTTTTGCGTTGAACATAATTCAAATTTTGATAGTAGCAACATTTTGGCAACGAAATGATAGCAAAGTTTTAAAAGCAATCGACCAAATGGCGTGGATACAAAGAATGAACAATATCCGTAATCGTGCAACAGAAATTGTAAATGCGGAAATGATTTATACGGTGTAAAGCTATGACGGCAGGGAGAAATCTCTGCCGCCAATATTGCTTTAAAGAAGAAATTAAGGCAATACCGCACAATTATGACAGTACAGATGCGCCGTCAGATTTTTCGGGATTCAAAATAAAAAATACAAGCAATAGCGGTTCCTATTGCGTTATTTTTTGTGACAAATGTCGGAAAATAGGCAAGCAGCTGTGCTGTCAAGGCGTTAGCCGGTAATTGTGCGGTGTTGCCTTAAAAAGTTTCCATTCATTTTTGAAAACGGTATTGCTATTGTTCGAGCTTTAGAATATAATATTTACAAGTACAAACATAGTGATTCGGGAGATTATTATGGAATTTATATCTGCAAGAGAAGCGCTGATAAATGGGGCATTTCTCAAAGGAGAGTAGCTGTTTTATGTTCTGAAAAAAGAATTGAGGAAGCAACTATGATAGGTAATATGTGGATTATACCTACTTCGGCAGAAAAACCGATAGATGCAAGAACAATAAAAGCGAAGGAAAAACAGTTAAACCTTTCTTGAAGTGGGCAGGCGGCAAGAGTCAACTCCTCAAAGAAACTGAACGCTATTATTCATTTGCGGATGAGCGAATTACAAAATATGCTGAGCCATTTGTTGGTGATGGAGCAGTTTTGTTTGATATACTCAGTAAATGTGATTTGGAAGAAGTTTATATCAGCGACATAAATGCCGAGCTTATAAATACCTATCGCATTATTCGTAATGATATAGATGCTTTAGTCGATATGCTTTATACAATGCAAAACGATTTTATTCCGTTAGATACGGATGCTCGTAAAGCATACTATATGGAAAAGCGTGAGTGTTTTAATGATTTGAAAGTCAATAGCAATGAGAATATTAATATTGAAAAAGCAACATTGATAATTTTCCTTAATAAGACTTGCTTCAACAGTTTGTTCAGAGTTAATAAAAAAGGTTTGTTTAATGTCCCTATGGGCACATACAAAAATCCTATGATTTGCGATAAGAGCAATCTTCGTGCAGTATCAGAAAAATTGCAGATTGTTACAATCGTATGCAGAGATTACAGAGAATCGGCTGACTTTATTGATGAAAATACTTTCGTTTATTTTGATCCCCCACATTATAGACCTATTACCGATACAGCAAGTTTTACGACATATACAGAGAATTTGTTTAACGATAAAGAACAAATTGAGCTTGCAAGATTTGTTGATGATATGCAAAGAAAAGGCGCAAAGGTTATTGAAAGAAAAAAATACAAAAGGACGTATACTCGTTATGAAACAGAAAGACTATGTTATAAATGCAATGGTGAAAAACGGAGGCTATGCAACATTTCAACAATTAAATCAGTTAGTTGATTTTAACACTTGGGGCACAAAAACGCCATTCGCCTCTATAAGACGTATTGTTCAAACAAATGATGAATTCTTTAAAGTTCAGCCTGGCTTATGGGCATTAAAAAAATACGAAAATGACGTGTTAAAAAAATTTAGAATAACAGAAAAAAACGAAAAAAGTATAGAAGAATTTACACATTCGTATTATCAAGGAATAATTGTTGAGATAGGTAATCTTAGGCAACACAAAACATATGTTCCGCCGCAGGATAAAAATAAGATGTTTTTAGAAACAAAATTATCTAAAATTACAACAATAGATAAGATATATGATTTTACATATCCTGAAATATTACGAAAGGCTAAAACGGTTGATACAATATGGTTTAATGAAAGAAATATGCCGTGTGCTTTTTACGAGGTAGAGCACTCAACAGATATTAAAAATTCGTTAAACAAATTCTATGAGTTACAGGACTTTAGAGCAAAATTTTATATAGTTGCAGCCAAGGAACGTAAATGTCAATTTGAGGAGATTATTCTTTCATCTATTTATAAACCTATAAAAGATTTGGTCGAATTTGTAAATTATGATGCTTTAATATCACAACATGAGCATGAGCATAATTTGAGCAGGGTGATATGATGAAAAATATATAATAGCATAGAAGAAACTGTTGTAGATGAGTTTGAAGTGAAGGCACATATTGCCGAAGAATCTATGAAAATTGCCGAGAGAAGTATAAAAAAGGAGATTTTTATTAGAACCCGGTAAAGCTCAGTTTAGAAAATTATGTATGCAAACACCCATAGGCGAGGAAACTGAATGGTACGAGTTTTATAATTAATTTGTTTACAGGATGAAATAAATATTGTTAAAGATGTAACCTCTTATGGAAACATGTACAAAGAGGCGGCAGTCATTCAAACTCATAATTAAGGAAATACGGAACATGGCAGAAATATCAATAGACTGCACTCACCCCCGAAATACCAAAAAAACTTCCGAAATATAGATACCAAACCGGAAAAATAGCTGTAAAAGAACAAAACGATCATTTTTACCAAAATCATCTTATAATGGTTTATAAGCTTAAAATTAGAAAACAAAAAGCAATAAAATGAAAAAATATTTGATTGCAATAAAGGATTTTAAAAATCAAAACTGTTTTATTACGATTTGTAGCGATAAGACTGATTTTTCTGAACAAATATTTCCAGCATACGGATCCATACCGTGTGCAAACAAACGAATTTTCTTTATATAATTATAATATTGGGTGCGACAGTATTTTTATGATTGATGGAAATTTTATGAAGTAACGAGATCCTTGCCGTTAGACAGAGATATAACAATTCATTTTAACCAATCCAACAGCTTGTCTCGCTTTTGATTTTATATTTATTTGAAACACTATACAACCCGATTTTTGTTTTCCGTTATTCCTCTTGCAATCTCTTTTAATTTGCGTTATAATAATTTTGTAGCTGTTTTTCAGGAGGTTTTTTAAATGGAAAACACCGGAGCAAGAATTTTCACTAAAAACGACACCGGGTTTATTTGTCGGAACTGCGGAAAAGAGGTTCTCCCTCTTGGATACAGTTCCCGGAACCACTGTCCCTTCTGTCTTTATTCTGTACATCTTGATATCAACCCCGGTGACCGTCTCAGCGAATGCGGCGGACTGATGGAACCGGTTGCCGCCGAACCCGATCCCAAACGAGGATACATTATCACCCACCGCTGCCTTAAATGCGGGGTACTCCGCCGCAACAAAGCTGCCGCAAATGCCCTTTCTCAACCGGATAATATTAAGAAAATCATCGCTCTTACCGTTGGAAAGCTATAAAAAAGAGAGAGAGCTTTCTGCCCTCTCATGAAATATATCATAGCTTACAGCCGATATTTCATGGTAAAATCAGAACTTGTAAAGGAGAAATACACTATGAAAGAATATCAAAACTTGATTGGAAAAATTATTGTTGCCGCTGCGATTATTACGGGATCTGTGATTATTGGCAATGCAATCCTTGAAGCAAGTGGCAATATTGGTAGTCAAATTGCATCTGCACTAAATACGATTGCATCTCAAATTCAATAACAGTTAATTCCAATTTATCGGGCAAATCAATCCCCATATTATATTTGAAACAATCCTGCCATGCGACGATAAATAAAGCCGTTGCGGAGCAGATGAAAAACTTTTTGGAAAGTAGTAAAAACAGAATTTAACGAGGTAATTTAAGTGTTAAAAAAGGAATTACGAAGCAAGACTATCAAACGAAGAGTAATAGAGATAGTTCTCTTTGTTTCTTGTATGATAATTGTCATTTTATCACTTGTATGGCGAGAGCAAGGCAAAGTGGTTGAAACGGTTTGGGGGATGCAGTTGATTTCCTATTCTCGTACATATTTGGTTATTCCTGCGGCTTGCGGATTTTTCATTTCTATTATGTCACTCATTACTTTCGTTATAGATGTACTTTACTGTGGCACAAAAACCGCTGAAACGCAAAATGATAGTATTTTGATTTACACCGGTTTACTATGCAGATCTCTTTATATCAACGAAGAAAAAGCAGATACACTTTTAGGAAAAAGTTATCTTGAAGGAAAGTTGAGTGACGGGGTACGGCTGACAGCATCTTATCAATTTTTCAACTCTTTTCATTTGACGTTTTCCGATAACAGAACGCCGATTGATTTATAAATTGGAATTTAGTTATATTAAAAATGTCCATTCGATTTTCTTTTAAGAAATGAAACCGACAGAATCTGCTTTGCGGAATCTGTCAAATTGGTGACAAAATCAAGCCGGGGCATTACCCAAACTCCATTTAGCTTTTTGAAAAAAGCTCCTTAAAAACCCGCAAAAACTTTTGAAAAAAGGGTCTTAAGGGTGAATTCCCTATGCAGCGGCGGGACGGAGCCCTATGACATGCTTTGTCTTTAGCAGTTTATTCTTCTTTGCCTTTTTCTTTTCAAGAAAAAGTAGCGGTATAAGACAGAGTTCCATAAACATGCACCTCAGCAGCATGGATATTACCTCATTCAGAGTTTTTTTGAAAAAACCCTGAAAATTCTCAAAAACTTCGCTAAGATCACACAGCAAAAATCCGAAATTTGTCCCTTTATTATGTTAAATCCAAAAAAGAAAAGATATACAAACTCGCCAATACGAAAGGAAAAACTAAAATGTTTATCAACATCGGAGAAAAAATCAAGCTTCACAGAGAGGAAAAGAAGGTATCTCAAGATGATTTTGCAAGATATCTCGGGGTGACCTGTAAGGAGGTACTCAAATGGGAAAACGGAGAATTATATCCTGATTTTGAGCTTATACCGACAATAGCAAACTATTTTGGCGTTTCCACGGACGAACTCCTTTGCATGGAAATGTTCGACAATGAAGATAAAATTCGCGAATACACCGACGGCTTTTACGAAAAAGTCGCCTCCGGAAACATAAAGGACGCCGTCGAAACAGCAAGAGAGGGTATCATGCATTTTCCTGATGAATACCGCCTCAAGGTTCTTCTTATGTACGGACTGTATCTAAACTGTGACAGGCCCGCTGCAATAAAACATTATTCGGGAGAAATTCTTGAAATCGGGGACGATATTCTTTCCCACTGTACAGAGGATCCGATCCGTCTTGAAGCAAAACGGCTGCTTTGTCTGCATTATTATGAGGATCTGAACGACACAGAAAAAGCGCGAGAGATCGCTATGTCCCTTCCGGGAAGAAAAATCTGCCGCGAGGACATGCTCCCCATTATCTCGGAAGGAGAAGCGAAGCTGACCGCAATTCAGGAAAATATCTCCTCTTATACCTCTCTCCTTTCCTCCGCTATCACTTCCTATACGGAAAACGACGAAAGCCTCGGTACAAAGGAAAAAATCGAGTTTTGCGAGCTTGCAAAGAAGCTCAGAAAAATGATCTACCCGAGCGGGGATATTTTCGAGGGTGCTTACGTACATATGATGCTGCTTCGCGATCTTGCAGTGCTTTATATGTCTGTTGACGAACCTGAAAAGGCTCTTGACAATCTTGAGGAATGCGCTCAATGCGCCGCTGATTTTGACGCTCTTCCGAAAATCATGCCGCACATCTCCCCCCTTGTCAATCGACTGAGGTTTTCCAAACAGCAGCTTCAGATTCCTTCCAAGAACAAAAAAACACCTCTTCGGGACATCTTTATGGATGAGATCATCGCGCTGAGGTGCTTTGAACCGGTGAAATATCATTCGAGAATTTCGGAAATCTGTGCTATTTTTAATCATTGAACCAATAAATTCAAAAGGAAATCAACACGGCTTTAGGAAAAGCTCGAAACCGTTCTCTCCGATGCAAGCGATTTTTATAACACACTCTTTCAGATGTTCATAAGCTTCAAGGCCACATCGCCAGGCTCAGGTTTGCGCCTTGACGGTATATCTGCTTGTCCATATCTCGTCATACTTCATGAAATTCGTCGGCAGAGGAGCCCTCCTGCCTCCTCTCAATCTGTATCGTGTAACGAAAAATGTTGACTGCGCTCTGTACCGTCAGAACTGTGCGGTTTTGCCTTAAAAGTTATTTTTTCATTTTTGTCAACGTGCCTTTGACTTGCAGCTTAGAACCAATGCCTGTTCAGTATTTTTCTTCGGTGCTTTTCTGAAATAAACGCCGTATCCCTCATTTTTTCCTGCGTTCGTTCTTCTCACCTTTTCCCAAAGGGATTTTTTCGAAACGCGGAAGGCGATACGCCGGCACGCGAAGTAAAGCACTTCGAGAAATAAAGTGAATCCGAAAAGCCGCACTTTTCCGCTATTGTCCCCACTGAAAGCTCTGTATATTGAAGCAGCTCCTTTGCAATTGCAATGCGGCGCGAAACAATGTATTCATTTACTGTAACGCCGCATTCTTTTTTAAACAGCTTCATAAGCGTAGATTTACTGCAATTAAACGCGGCACAGATATCTCCTATCGTAAGCTTCCGACCAATATTTCTGTTAATATACCTTACCGCTGCTGCCGCAAGATCGGCGGCGGGAGGCACTCCCAACAAAGCGCTGTCGGTAAGACGCTCCGCACAAAGTGTTATAATATCTGCAAAGGCTCTCACCTTTTCTGCGCTCACTGTGGGAAGAGCAGCGAGCCTTTTTTTCAATTCCTCTTCCTTTCCAACATAAGGGAGCGCTTCCGCAAAAGCATTCTTTTCCGCGTTTTCACTGTCCTCAAGCGCCTGTCCCATCATGAGATATCCCGCAAGAACTCCGTTTCTGAAGAGTGGGCAAGCCGCTTCATACAAACCGAACCGACATTTATAAAGATAGACCTTTCCGGAATGTCTTACTCTCTCAAAGGCATCACTGTCGGTGAAAAGGCATTGCATTTTCGCTTTTGGATTCTGTTGTACAAGCTCACAGAAGCCCGATATATCCTCCGGATAGGCGGCTGTCTCGTTAAACGACGTATCATGAAGCGATACCCGAAAACCGGATATCAAATAAAGATTTTTCAAAATTTTTCCGACTTCTTTTTCTTTTATGCCGGCGGTACGCGGGCCGAACGCGATATTGTCGAACACGCTCATATGCGGGAAAAGCGCGTAGTTCTGGAAGACAGTGTTAATTTTGCGCTTATTCGGGGCGGCGTCCGTTATATTTTTCCCGTCGAGAAATATTTCTCCGGAATCCGGTTCTTCAAATCCGCCAGAAATTCTCAGAATTGTCGTCTTTCCGCAGCCGCTTGGGCCGAGAAGGGAAAATATCTCTCCGCAGCGCACTCCGAAGCTCACGTTTTTTACGACGTGGTTGTCTCCGAAATGTTTGTCTATATTTCTGAGTTCAAAAAATTCAGGCATTTCCCTTTTCCCAAAAAAATGAAAAAAAATTTAAAACTACATATTGGAGGAAAAGAAAAGCTTTTTTTTAAAAAAACGCATTTTATGGCGCTTTTTTTCAGCTTTTGTCGGGAGCGAAAAAAAATGTAACAGCTGAG
>ERZ1106976.1894-NODE-1894-length-19736-cov-2.990651_pt1 | contig 19736 bp, 20 predicted proteins | sample MGYA00403687_ERZ1106976 | MGnify/ENA primary metagenome ERZ1106976 (study PRJEB35170, sample SAMEA104062446) | human gut metagenome | biome: human gut; feature: human-associated habitat; material: faeces | place: Denmark | collected 2013-02-22 ... | reverse complement strand
AATCAATGTTCTCCCGGATCTGGGTAGAACTGATATCCTCCAGATGGGTGGGAAGCGTCAGCTCCACCACCTTTCCCGTAATGGCGGACAGGTCCGCCTTTGTCCCTCCCCCCTGCAGGCCACAAGCACCTGTATCCCGAATGTCAAAAGCACCAACAGCCCTACGGCTTCGGCCAAGACCCATTTCGGCCTTAGCCATTCCTCCGAAAAGCCCCTTACCGGTGGAAAGAAACAGGCGGCAAACAGGCACAGGAACAAGTAAAAGTAAACGCCTGCCCCGTCTGCCACCTGCTTCCCTTCGGGAACACTTCCCCTGATATGTTGGCCGCTTCTCTCCATTACCATCGTTGCATCTCTTTTTCCGCCTTCAATATACGGCGGAACCGGTCACGGAACATCGTTTCGTTTTTCATGTCGAGCGTTTGTTTGAAGACCAACCCGTTGCGGTCGAAAGTCATCTGCTTGCCACTGCTGTAGAAATGGAACAACTCCTGTAGTTTGAGGTAACTTTCGCCATCTTCTATATGAACGATTGGTGCAGACAACTCTTTTCTTATTTGGGCGAACCTGTTTTCATCCGAATACGCCTCCCCGTTGACTATCGCGATGATTTGCAAGTCCGGAAAACTTTCATAATCTGCCATGATGTTCTTCACGGATGAATTGGAACAAAAGCTCCAATCCCCATTCGGGTCTGAAAGCCAAACCACCTGCACATACCGGCCTTTATACCTATTTAAAATAGACTTCATCTCCCGACAACCGTCCCCTTCCGGTATTTCATAGACCCATGAGGCCGAGTTCCCGGACAAACGGTTCAATTCCTTTATTTTCTCCTTAAAGTAGGGGTAAGTCAGATAGGAAGAAGACAAGAAGTCCACCAACCTTTCGCGTTGTCCTACACTCCATTCCCCTTGCAAACCTGTAATTTTTTGTGTGAGGTAGGCTTGCACAGCCCAAGGAGTCCCCTCTGCGCCGGTCAGTTCGCGCAAAAGGTTCACTTGAAGGCTGTCTTTTTCTATTTCTACTTTCACATAGTCCAAAGGTTCTGTTTCAGAAGAATTATCCCAAAAAGCATACATATCAAGGAAAGCCATCATATATGTCATATCGATAGACGGAGGATACCCCAAACTATAAGGCAAGAAAGAAAGCGACGGATCATCCAAAGAAAGGATGTTCAACACCTTATAGGCTGAATAATCATAACCTGCATAATCTTCTTTTTGCACCTGCACTTTTCTCGGGCGTTCCACCTTTTCTTCAAACAACCGGCTGGCCATGTACAAATAACGGTCTGTCAATTCAAACCTTTGACGGTTCTTCAAAAGATGCGTCTCCCATGGAGAAAGCTTGTACTTCCATGCCACATAGTCGCAAAGCCGCATGTTTTCCGCCACACTCTCGTCCACATTCTTCAGGAAATATTCAGTGTCCAGGTTCCGTCCATAATCCGACAAACGTTCCCATCCGTAACAGATGAGCGGCACGTCCTGATGTTTCAACAGGTTCTCATAACAGCCTTTCGGATGGCTACTGGCATAGTCCACTGTCACATTACCTTCCCGCACCCCTTTCACGGTGATGTCAAGCGTATCCCCGGGACGGACATAGAAAGGAACAGGCAAGTTTCCACCTTCCATCTTCATTTCCGCCCACACCGGATGGTCCAAAGAAAGTTCTGCATAGAATGTCCCGTCCGGCTTCAAAGCCGTGCAAGGGCGATTTATGGGATAAGGGGCAATCTCCCTATGTCCCAAAAAACTGACATCAAAGAACAAAATACCATTATTCCAATCCCGTGAATATTCCTCTATCTTGCCGCGCACCACGGCCTTTCCCTTTCGGAACATCTTCTCGGAGGTCTCTTCCGCGTCCATCACTTCTTTGGCCTTTGGAATCTTCACCTTGGTCTTGGCTGCGTGGATGCCATAGATGCGGAACATACCCTTGTCCGTTCCTTCTATCAGGTCGAATATCTTCGTGTCCTTCGGCATCGGTTCGAAGAGCAGACGGAACTCCAACAGCCCGGCTTTCGGAATATAGCATTTCTCGCCCAACGCCAACCCTACAGCCCCCTTCACGGGATAGCGTGCGTCCTCTTCATCGCTCAGGTACGTGGACGGTGAGAATTGGAACCAGGCATTGATTTTCCCCTTCGCCGTGCAATACATGACCGTGGCCGTGTCGGACAGCACCACCTTGTCTATGCCCACCATCCCCGCATTGGAATAGAAAGACTGCAAACGCGTATAGGCCACTTCACCTTTTCCTAATAGCGTGGTTGGCAGCAATGCTGCCACCAACCACAAGATTTTTTTCCTGTTCATCATTCTTCTTTTTCTAATAATTCACGTAAACTCCGACGGAACTGTGTCTCATTTGCCGTGTAAAGCGGCGTAGACAACATCTTCCCTTCTCGGTTCAACGTAATATCTTTTATATAATTAGGAAGTCGAAGTTGCGCGCGCAAAATACTGCTTTCTTCAAAATCCAACCAATAACAGTCTTCCTCCGGCAAATACGCTTTCACAAATTGCTCGAATTCCTCTTTAGTACATGTATTGGCACTGAACAAAAATACGAACTGCAAATCTTTATGGTTCCGGAAGTCGGGTATCAAATTGACCATCCGGTTATTCACGAAATCAAAACCGCTGTTTCCGGGTTTCATCCATTCCATCTGCACATATTTTCCTTTATACTTGTCCACAATCGGCTGTAATATCTCAAGTGACTTTCCGTCCAACTTTGTTACAGCCGGAAGCGGCTGGGCATATTCGGAAGCCAAATCCCATATTTTCCCCTTCAAATAAGGATTCGTGAGGCAAGCTGCCCTATGCTCCACGATTTCTTTCCGCCCTTCTGGAGTCAGAAAATCAGGCAAGTCACAGACTTTGTTAACGAGATAAGCTTGAACCAAATAAGGAATCTCCTTGAACCCCATGACACCCCTAAGTTCCTCCACTTGCAAGCTGTCCATCAACCGCAGCCCTTCCACATCCGACCAGTCCACGTCTCCCATCGAAGCCAAAGACCAAGCATCCGTCATGGGCTGCATGTCCTTCATACGTGACACCATTGCGCTAAAATAAGGAATAAAGGACATGGACGGGTCATCTGTGGGCATCTCATTCAACACTTTATATAAGGAATAATCATTGCCTTCGTAAAAATCCCTCCGCAGTTCCTCGTTAGGCGGGAAATTACCATACCTGCTCGACAGCATCCAGTTGGCCAACACGGTTTGGTTGATTACTACCGCCACCTGTTGCCGGGCTTTCAGGAGGTGCGCCTCCCACGAAGACAGCCCGTATTTCCACACGAAATAATCACAAAGCCGATTTCCCGTTTCCAACGTCTTCTCCGTCATGGTCCAAAACTCCTCATCGGTAAGCGTCTTCCAAATCTCCCCCTTACGCTCCCATTCGGCATAGACTTCCGGCATCTTGCATTTCAGCAATTTCTCATGACACCCTTTGGGATGGCTGCTGGTGTATTCTACTGTCTCAATCCCATTCCCTTTCGCTTTTATCACCAAGTTGAGCGTGTCGCCCGGACGCACATAGACCGGAATATCCGGCCCATACCCCGGCTTCAGTTCATCCCACACGGGATGCTCCAAGGGCCACTCTATGCAAAAAGTGCCATCCGGACGAATCAGTGTGGACGATGAGTTTTCGGAACGGCTTCCCAACGTATTGTCCTCCACCGCCATGACACCATACCCCCACCCAGGTTTGTAGCCTTCTATCTTTCCCCGTACCACGGCCTTACCTGTCCGGAACATGTTTTCCCCGATTTCCTCTGTATCTACTTCTTCCCGAGCCACAGGTATCTTCACTTTCGACTTGGCATCATGCAGACCGAACCAACGTGCCATATCACGTTCTTCCCCCTCTATCATATCGAATATCTTCGTATCCTTGGGCATAGGGGCAAAAACCAACTGGAACTCCGTCCTCCCACTTTTAGGCATGTAAAACTTCTCGTCCAATGTCAATCCTACAGCCTTTCTTACGGGATACTCCACAGCTTTCTCGTCACTCAAATAAGTGCTCGAAGCCATTTGAATCCAAGAATAAGGTTTGAAACTTACGGAAAAATGCACCACCGTAGCCGTATCGGACAATACGACCTTCTCAATATTCCATCCTCCTGCATTATTGGAATACAGAGACTGCAAACGGGTATGAACCACCTCGCTCTTACCTGATAGCGTGGTTGGTAACAATGCAGCCATCAACCACAACGTGAAAATATTTTTTACGAAGCCGGATTCCATCTATCATCCTCCACTATTAATTTAGACGAATCTATATCAATACCATAACTTGAATTTCCTCTATGCCAAATTGTATCAAAACGTACGACATGCCCCCATGCATCCATAATACGTTTTATTTCAGCCCTTTCATATGTAATAGTTCCAGAAACATAAGCCATAGGCCCTGTGGAACATTGCCATCTCCCATCAGCAAAAAGACTACGACATAAAAAACCATTAGGGGAAGCCGTTACTGTTAAATGTGGCCCCCTCTCGCGTGTTAAATTTCCCTCTTCCCATTTTAGCTCAACACTAAACAGATTATCCATACTTCTTCCAGAAGCTTCACCTTTCAATATTTTACAAATTACTCCTGAATCAGTTCCTCCAATATCCTCCCCCCCGAGTCTGCATCGCCCGCTTCGCCAACGAACGCGCATCCTCTTCCTCCTCAAAAATATCATCCCCGGAACAGCTATACGCCAATGCACCCACACCGACAAACAGCAATGCCAAAACTTTCATGAATAAACTTTTCTTCATTTTTCTTTCTTTTAAAATTAAGTCAATGCTCCAATTACTTGTCCTCTTCCTTACCATGGTTTGAGATGACAATACAAAGTAAAGCAATATCGCCATCAAACACAAAACTTCGTTATCAAATATTATCAAATCAATTACCAAATATTATCAGAAAATGTCAAGCAACTGATTTTCAGCCATTGCGAAAGGTACTTTTTCTTTTCATTTTCCTACCGGCCATACACGCAAAAGATGAATACACGGTTCCAAACGGCACTTTCCTACAGAAAAAAGAGCCGGACACCTTGCATTTTATTCAAAGAAATCATAATTTTGTTTACGATTTACCATAAACATATATCATGAAACCTAAATACAAATTTAACCTAAGCATCATATTGGCTTCCGTCTTAGTCTTATGCACCCTCACGGGAATGGGCATTAGCATCCGCCGCTGCATGGAATTGGCTGACTATTGCAAGAATGAAAACATGTCTGCCACAGCCCTGGATTTTTCAGAAAACATGGTCTTCCACGCCTACTATTGGATGGGCATTGCTTTTATCTGTATCTGCCTGACGGCCGCCATGCCCTTATGGTACTTCCACCACCAAAAAAAGCTGCATTCGGAACAGGCCATACCAATGACGGACGCACAAAAGGGCGAATTCAAGAAATTACGGGTCAACGTCCATACCCGTGAAGTCACCTTGGGGGACATTTCACGAAAAAGCCGCCTGCAAGTGGTAACCTTGTTGGACTACCTCGTAAAACATCCCCAACATGAAATCTCATTTTCGGAATTCAATACCGTGTTCCATGAGAATTTTTTCGATGGTTCCTCCTCAGCCAAGCGGAAAATCAGCACCCTCAAATATGAGGCCAACGAAGTGCTGAAGGATATGGGGTTTGAATTGCTCCGGCTGCCTCCCGGCAAGTTGGTCATGGCAACGAAAAAGGGGAATTGACCCTTCCCCTTTCGCATTTCCACATCCAACTCCCCCTACATCCTTACCGCACATTATTATATTGCATATACCGCCCACTGTCCGTAACGCCCACGGCCTCGACACTGACTGCCGTCCGCTTGCTGTTGTTGTAAAGGCGGACCGTGGCACTCCCCTTCGCATCAAACTTCACTTCGGGCATCCATAAGAGCGTACGGCGGTAATCTTCCGTTCCGGGCAAAGGACGGCGACTGTAGTCGGGGCTGTAGAAATCGTCGCAGACGGCATAACCGTGCCACAGGTAACGGCGGTCACGGCAAGAAGGGAAATATTCCCCGTTGGGACGGAGCTGCATCCCCACGATGACTTCCGATTGGTTATCCTGCCGGTATTTCCAACTCCCCATTTCACGGGGCACATAGTCCGTATAAATATAGAACCTTTCCAACAGGCTCAGCGACCGGAATTTCTCGAGTTCCCCACGCGACAGCCAATCGGGAACAGGATGGGTAGGCGTGCCCGGCATGACAGGCTTGTCCCACAGGCGGTTGGGCCAAGCGTTGAAGGTCGTCCGAAGAAAATAATCACGGTATTTGTTCATGTCGCCCACGAACAAGAACGAAACGAGCGTGGACACGGCAGGACTGCTCAAATAATAGAAAGGCACATCGGCCAGACCGTAGTCGGCCATCATGTTGTAGGCATCATACGCGTCAATCACCACAGCCGGTTTCGCCGGGTCGTAACGGCGCAACCCGTTCCTCCGCGTCCGTACCGTCACGGAAGGCAACACGCGGCCTTCGAACGAACCGCGCACAAGGCTGTCCTCATGGACAAACGGTTCGAGGTCGCGCGGCGACATGTCCTGATAAAAACTGTAGGGATGCGCAAAATGGGGATGGAACAAGTCCAACTTCACATAATAGTCCGGCCAAGCCTCCTCGTCGGTGAAGCCTTTCTGGCGCATTTTGCGGATATAGCCTGTACCCTTTTTCAGTTTCGCCGCACTGAGGAACATCATGCAATCACCGTAAATCTTGGGCATGGGCATGTAGAACGAGCCGTCTTTCGTCTGCTGCTTCAATTCAAAAGTCTCCGACCCCTGCGTGAACATGGCCCAGACGTTCACCTCCTTTTTCAAGTTGCTAATCTTTTTGAAATCTATGTTCTGCCTTTCAGAGCGGTTGACACATCCTCCGATAGTCTGGAACTTCTCGGGCAACCAAGCGGGCGCGAACCGTTCCACGTCCGCCATCTCGCACCATTTGTAACGCCGCCATCCCTGCACCATCATGAGCCGGTCGAGGGCCTGGCGGCGGAGGCTGTCATCGGACTCGAAATAATAACCGGGATTTTCCACAAACCCTTTGATTTCACTGGCAAGGAGCATTTCGGTGAGTATCGTGCCGTTGTCGTACGTATCCTCTTCCGTTTCCCGGTCGCGGACGGCAAGGGAAAGACTGGATAGGGAATCCGCCGGGTCGGCTAATTGCAGATGCAAGGTGATGGAATCGAAAGGTTCGTAAGACTGGCAGATACCGGAAACGGCCAGCCTCGGGGCATCATAGTCGTGATGGTTGACGAAAAAGAGCCGGTCGGCGTAGATGCGCCCCTTGCCATCGAACACCGTAAGTTGGTTGACTCCCGTGGGGAGACTGTCCAACGGGATGGCCATCCGGCACGTACGGCATCCGGATGCCGCCCCGTCTGCCACATCCACGCCCCCGGACGAAAGAAGGGAAACAGGAAGCGTACGGTAGAAACGGGACACTCCGCCACTCATGACATGCAAGGCCACGGGGCTATCCACACCGACAGCCTGCACCACGGCCTCCACCACGCTGTCGCCCACCGTGACAGCCAAGGCACAACCTTCTTTCTCCACTTCGGGAAGTTCTTCCTCATACTCATACCCCTTGTAAGTGAAGGTAGCACGGTAATCCGCATCCTCCGACACGTCCGGCAGACGGAATGTCGTCCGGCCGCGTTCGTCCGTCCGGCAAACAGCCGCCACCTTTCCCTCCTTATCCCGGACAGAAAGCTCCATGCCGCCAAGGTGTTGCCCGTCCTCACCGTTCAGTTCAAGAGCCACCCGGCAAGCCGCACCGGCCACGAGGTTTCCCCCTTCGGGATAGAAACGCAAGTCCACTTCGGGTTTCTTTTTCTTCGGCGTTTTATAGTAACGACGCATGGGGCGCAACGTCATGCCTTTCCCAAAATCCCCGGCTTCCTCGGGTTTGTCATACACGGGGAACACCCGGGAATAAAGTTTCTCATAGTCGCGGAAAAACTCCTTGGCCATCTTCTTGCTGTAGAACAAATCCTCCGAAATACGCACATGGGGATATTCGCACTGCCCGAAGTTGAGCATCCAACGCGTGTAGGCTCGCAATTCGTAGTAACCGGCATAAAGCGTATCCTTGAGCACGAACATGCCGTGGGCTGTACCGTCCTCCATCTCCAACTGCTGCCGTTCCACGGAATAACCGTCCGGCGTGAGAAGCTCCACGTAGAGGATCTTGCTCAGGTCGGTCAACGTGCCCCGGCCGGAGCGAGTGACATAGCCTTTGTACCAAATGGTATCGCCGAGGAAATAGCAGGTGTTGTCCAAATGGAGATACACTTTTTCCTGCGGTAGCCCGACACCGAAACCCTCCACTTTGCGGTATAGCGAATCCGTGCCTTCAAAACCTGCCGTTCCCTGCCCGTGCATGGGGAGCGTCCACCCCAATCCACACATCAGCACCCATACTAAAAACACATATTTCATAGTCCTGCATTTTATTTAAACGACTGAGCATTACAAAGTAAAATAACAAAAACGACACAAGCAACTTTTCGCTATCAAATATTATCAAATCCGGTATCAAATATTATCAGAAAATGTCAACGCCAAAAAAACATCTTCTTTCTTTTGTTCTTTCCAGACGTTTCTTTTAAATTTGTAGGACTTAACCGGATAAAAATAACAAAAACATGAAACACAAAATTAACCTAATCGCGTCATCGGCCGCCATCTTAATCCTGACTGCAATCACAGGGGCATGCATCAGCCTACACCACTGTATGGAATGGGAAACCTACTGCGACGATGGCACCCTACCCTTATTGGCCATAAGGCACACGCAAAACATGATATTCCACGCCTATTACTGGATGGGCATTGCTTTCGTATGTTTATGCCTGATGACAGCCATGATGGTATGGTACTTCCGCCAACAACAAAAACGCCATCCGGAATTGGTCGATTTGATGGCAGACACGTCGGAATGCGAACTCCACAAGATACAAGTGAACATCTATACCAACGAAATCATCATAGACGGCATAGCCTACCCAAGCCGCTGCCAAGTGGTGTCCCTGTTGGACTACCTGATGAAACAGCCCACGCACGAAATCTCATTCACGGAACTCAATACAGTATTCAATGAGAATTTCTTTGACGGCACGCCTGCTTCCAAACGGAGAATCAGCAACCTCAAATATGAAGTCAACGACTTGTTGAAAAGCGGAGGATTTGAAATGATTAAAGTTTCTTCCGACAGGTTTGCCTTGACCCCTATCAACCAAAGAGCATCCTGACATTGACAAAAAGTAAAACCGACCTCCACGAGACCCGCGTATTTCCGCCCCCTCACGGAAGTACCCGGAAATACGCGAGTCTCGCAGGGAGACGGAAAGACAATCTGACAGCCCATAAGGTTTTCTTGCCACATCCTGCTCAACGGGATGGAAAATGTAACGCTGAAGGCTCAAAGACGAGAAAGCCCCAACCGGATTTGCATGCCATTTTGACATCCGGCTTTTACAAACCAAAACACTCCAAATAGAATAAAACCACGCCTGAAAAGCATTTCCTTATCCCGTTTTCAGGTGCTTTCCGTCGCCATGTGCGGAGATTCCCTCAACAACGTGCGGAGAAAAAAAATGTTTTCTCAGCCGAACGAAAAACCATTCGGCTGAGACTGATTCTTAAAAATCCCCAACATAGTAAAAAAACAAGCCTGAAATGCTAAAAAATGTATTCAAAAACACCTTGCGCCCCCTCTAAAACCTGCCGGTTTTCAGGGCATGCCTTAATCAAAAATCGTGGTTTTACTGTCAAAAAGACAGCAAAACCACGAAATATCGTCCATTCATGAAAGTTACAGGCACGTTTACCCTTGGAGTCCGGCAGGCGCTTCCGCCGTCCCTTCCACTCCGCGCAACGGTTCGTTCTCTTCGGGAATCACCTTCTTGGCACTGGCCTTGGCGCCCAACTTGATAAGCTTGTTGGCCGCCCCCACCACGCTCAACCGCCCGTCCTTCAGTTTGTCGGCGGCCTTGGCAAAGGAGGAAGAAGCATCTTGCAACTTCTGTCCCACCGTCTCGAAATGGCCGATAAAGTCGGCCACGCGGTCGAGCAACATCCGGGCCGTATCATAGATGGCCTCCTGGTTCTGCGCCTGTTGCATTTGGGTCCACGCAATCTGGATGATGCGGAGTGCCGCCGTGAGGTTCTGCTCGCCGGTGATGAACACCCCTTTGGAAAAAGCCTCACGCCACAACTCCGGTGCTTCGGCCAACGCCAACTGGAGCGCCCCTTCGTTGGGCACGAACATGATGACGTAATTCAAAGCCTGACGCGGCAACTTGATGTACGCGCTGTAATCCTTGCGGGCCAATTCGGCCACATGCTGCCGCACGCTACGGACATGCCGCTGCAGGGCTTCGGCACGCGCCTCATCGGTCTCGGCGTTCTGGTAGTCCACGAAAGCCGTAAGCGACACCTTGGAGTCGATTACCGCATCTTTCCCGTCGGGGTAATGCAGGATGGTGTCGGGAATCATCCGCTTCCCCGACTCTTCGTTCAAGATGGCCTTGCCGGTGCGGTCGCGCAGGGTCACCTGCTTCTCGTAATGTATGCCTTCCTTCAGCCCTTGGCTTTCGAGCAACTCGTCCAGAATCAACTCGCCCCAATTCCCCTGCACCTTGTTCTCGTTGCGCAACGCCGAAGCCAACTTGTCGGCCTCAGCCCCGATTTCACGCGTACGCTTCATCACTTCCTCAATGGCTTTCTCCAACGAGGCCGTGTTCTTGTTATGCGTGTCGCGGCTGCTGTCCATGGCCGTACGCATTTCCCGGATGGTCTCTTTCAGCGGGTCTATGATAGCCGTCATCTGCATCGTGTTCTGCTGCGAAAGCTCACGGGTACGCTGTCCCAGAATCTCACGGGTGGCATTCTGCAACTGCTCCTGCATGAGGTCCATCTGTTCCTTGAAACGGCGGCTGCGCTCTTCGGCCTCGCGCACCATCTGTTCGCGCACCAACACCAATTCCTTTTCCACCGTCTGCTTGTCGGCAGCCAGACCTTTGTTTTCGCGGTTCAGCGTCTCGCACCGTTCTTGCAACTCGGCCAAACGGTTCTCCATGCGCCCCTCGCGCTCCTTGAAATCCTGCGACTGCCGTCCTGCCAGTTCTTCCATGTCGAGACGACGTTTTTCCATCTCTTCCTCACGGGCCTGCAGCAGGGTCTGCAGGGAAGACACACGTGCCTTCGTCCACAAAAAAACAACACCGGCACCACATACCAAACCGGCGAACAGCCATAAAAGTCCTGTCATTTCTTCTTTTTCCTTACGTTTTACAACAAAATTACATTTTTTTAATGGATAAAGCAAAACGAACTTTGTATTTTTGCAGGACTAATCCAAAAAACAAACAGAAATGGAACTCATACCTGTAAAAACGACAGACCCGTATTATGCTGAAGCCGAACGGCTCATGACGGACGCTTTCCCGCCCGAAGAACGCCGTCCACTGGAGCAACAACGCCAATACACCGACCACAACCCGCTTTTCCACCCTCAGGTCGTTGTGGAAAACGGGACGTTTGCCGGACTGTTCAACTATTGGACCTTGGACGGGTTCCTTTATGGGGAACACTTGGCCACCTGCCCCCACTTGCGCGGCGGCGGACTGGGACGGCGCATCCTCGATGCCTTCATCCGGCAAGCCGGACAACCCATCGTGCTGGAAGTGGAGCCGCCCACAACCGACATTGCCGCACGGCGCATCGGCTTCTACCGCCGCTGCGGTTTCCGCCTGTGGGAACATCGTACCTATATGCAGCCTCCTTACGCTGCCGACCTCTCGCCGCTCCCCCTGCTCCTTATGGTGCACGGCGATTTGGATGAAGAGAAAGACTTTGAACGCATCTGCCACGAAATCCATACGAAAGTGTACGGATGGCAGGGAGGCAAGTTGGAACCCGAATCACCCTACAAATAAATCCGGTGCGGCGGAAAGCTTTCGCCGCACCGGATTTCCTTGCCGGCATCCCGTATTCCCGGGTCAATCCGTCTCGATACTGTTCAACAAGTCTGCCTTCCCCTCGTTAATCAGTTTCAATATCAATTCGCCGAACAACGTGTTTTGCCAGGCAAACCATGCACGGGTAAAGTTCTTCGGGTCGTTCTTATGGAAAGACTCGTGCATGAATCCCGTACCGGCATCCGTATTCACCAACATTTCCACACAGGCTTTGATTTCCTTGTCGTCACGGCTCGTAAAAGCTTTCATCATGATGCTCATCGGCCAAATCATATCGTAACCGACATGCGGCCCGCCGATGCCTTCGCCCGCCGTCCCCTTAAAGAAATAAGGATTGTCCTCGCTCCATATCAGCTTGCGGGTATTCTGGTACACCGGGTCGTCCACTGGCACGTCGCCCAGATAGGGCATGGCCAACAGACTGGGCACATTGGCATCGTCCATGAGCAAACGGTTGCCGAAACCGTCCACTTCGAAAGCATACACCTTTCCATAACGGGGATGATCGTATACGGCGTATTTCTTCAAGGCGGCCTCCACTTCATCCGCCAATTCACGGCATTCTTTGGCCAACGTCTTTTCATGGTTCACCTCGGTCAATATCTCGGCAGCCTTACGCAAGGAAGTCACGGCAAAGAAATTGGAAGGCACCAGAAACTGAAACGTGGTGGCATCGTCGGAGGGTCGGAAAGCCGAGGCTATCAACCCCACAGGCTTCACCGGATTGCCCCATCCGTTATTGGTCATGGTGTCGAGCGCACGTTCCGTCTTGCGTTGGAAATGATAGGGGCCGTTCCCCTCCTTACGCTGCTGTTCCCGGAACGTCTGTAGAATGTAGGCCACGGCTTGCAGCCATTCGTGGGAGAAGACACTGGCATCTCCCGTCACCTTCCAATAATGGTAGGCCAGACGAATGGGATAACACAGCGAGTCGATTTCCCATTTCCGCTCATACACTTCGGGCTTCATATCCGTCATGTCGGACGCCCAATAGCTTCCCGTCGCCTCCTTATTGAAGGCATTGGCGTATGGGTCGATATTGATACACCGGAACTGACGGCGAATCACTCCGGCCAATATTTTCTTCAGTTCAGGATCCTCATTGGCCAACTGTACGTAGGGCCACACCTGCGCACCGGAATCCCGCAACCACATGGCATGTATATCACCCGTGTACACGAAGGTGTCGTCCGCCCCGTCGAAGTGGACGGTCGTATCCAACGTATTCGGGAAACAATTCTCAAACATCCATGCCAATTTCGTATTCGTCAACAGTTTCTTGGCACGTTGTATCTGTTCCTCCACAGCCTTGGACGTGAACAAACGTTTTTCAGGACGATGGCTCTTCCACGCGCTAACTTGGGTATTGTCCCGTTCGGCCACATACTCCTGCACTCCGGCCGCCCGGGTCTCCACCGTCATTCCGGCAACCCCCACGGCGACTCCTACAATTTTAATAAGATTTAAGTTCATAACATTTATTGTGAATTAGTATTAAGTTGGGTTATCTTATAAAATAGATTTCCACCGTATGGAAACCCAAAGCACGGAACAAGGCCGTGAACTGGTTGCGTGCATTGGCCTCTGCCCTACGCATATTTGATGGAGTCAGGCATTGGCGCAACATCTTCCCGTAGGCACGGTCGTACAAATCGCGGCGTGCGCCGTTCGGCCATTTTCCACTCTCATAGAACACCTTCGTACGGGCCTCGTCGATAAAATCCTTGTCCAGCAAATGCACGGCCGGCAAACGGAGAGTCACGGTATCGCCATGTGCCTGCGCCCATTCCCCGGTCACCCGGTTCATGTCGATGCCGATGCGGGGGACTCCGGTGTACACAGCCACCAAGCGGTCGTCGGTAAAGAATCCTTCGCGCAACGTGTCTGCCACGACTTCAGACTGGATCGACAAGAATTCCCATTGCCCGATTTGTTCGATACGGCGTATCTCCTGAGAGGTCAGCTCGATACGGCCATCAAAACCGGCTTCCACCGATATGCCTCCTTTACGGTTCCATTTTACCAACAGCCCGATAAAGACTGCCAATACGACAGCCACGACCAACCACTTCAGTGCACTCAACCATTTTCCCATTTCATTTCAGTTTTTCAGTCCGTCCTTCACGTTCCAACAGCAACGGCATATCTGCCGCCGTAAAATCCTTACGGAAGGAAACCACTATGTTCCGCTCGTCATAGCCCAACCCCGTCAACATCGGCACCAACACGTGGGCCGCATTCTCGCGGGCCATCTCCAAAATGCCCAACTGCGGCACGGAAGCCAGAATCTCGTCTTCCCCCTGACGCGTAAAATCGGCCAGTTCCGCAGAAGTATAGTCCGAACGTGTCAAAGACACAAATTGCTTCACTTCATCGTGATTGATGCGCGAGGAGGTCACGACCACCCGTGGATCGGGCAAAGTGACCACAATACGGTCGCCCGAACGCAACACATTCTTCTCACCGAACCCCGTGAAGTCAATGTAAGCTTTCAGGGTTACATCGAGAGGTATCATGACCTTGCGTTCGCCGATAGGCACTTTTACATCGAACGTCCGCTGAAAGAGATTCCCTTTCACCCGCAACGGGTCATCCTTCAAAACTAATTTATGCACTTCATATTCGGCCGTATACAGACGGGCACACTCCTTTACCTGCATAACCAAGGAGAGCGTATCGACCCGGACGGCCTCTGCTTTCGTCTCTTTCCCGCGACAAGCCGACAAAAGAGACAGGCACAAAACTATGACAAAACAGAACGTTATTTTCATTGCAAATGCTTGGGGGCTTCAAAGATAGGCATTTATGGAATAACAGGCAACAAAAGAAGACCTAAAAATATAACAGACAAGCTTGTCCAACTCGCCTTTTTTTTGTTCCTTTGTGAAACGGTTGAGAAAAAGAAGAAAATGCAGACACATTTCAAATTCCTATGTATGGCATGCACCGTACTGCTGTGCTACAGTTGCGGTGGAAATAACCCGCAAACCGTCAGCGGATACAGTGAATATGAAAAACCGGACACGACAAATTCCGTGCAGGAAATGAAAGACTATCATTACAGCGCAGAAGTCAAAGTCGGACAAACGCGATATACGTACGACATTGTACGGGAGGTAAACGACACGCTTCCGTTAGTGACGGGGGACGGCGGCGAACGCTATGCCGACAACTATATCCGGTTGCGCGTGAACCGCGAAGGAAAAGAAATCTTCAATAAAGCCTTTACCAAAAACCACTTCAGAAACTATATGGAAAAAGGCTTCATATCCCATGCCATCTTGGAAGGAATGGCTTTCGACAAAGTGGACGGCAACAACCTGCGCTTCGCTGCCAGTGTCAGCTACCCGGCTTCGGACATCTACATCCCGTTGTCCATTACCATCTCGCCCGACGGCTGTTACCAAATAACGAAAGATGAAGTCTTGGACACGGTGGTAGCCACAGACTCTACGGAAACGGGAGAATAAATCCGACACGAGGTTGACAACAGACAAAAAAGGAGGTGAAGACATGATAGTCATTAAAATAAGCCGTGGCGCAACCCAACGCATAATATGGATTCTGGCCCTCCTGGTTCTGGCCGGGGGACTTACGGTGGCTTTCTTCCACCTGCGTGACAAAATCTTCCCCTCCACCACGTTTGAACTGAATGACGAATTAGGGGGAAACATCTTCCCATCCCTGATTCTTTCCACAGCCACTACGGACACCCTCATCGTAGCCCCCACGGAAAAAGGCGCGTTGGGCAATCCCAAATCGGGAATCTCGATACAAATCACAAGTCCCGTAAAAGACGCCCGCCTGCATGTAGAGGTGGCAGAAACACCGTTTTTCAAACGTTCCGTATCGGAATTCATCCTTCCCGAGGAAGGAAAGGCTTACACGGTGTATCCCGACATTCTTTGGAACTACGACGCTTTACGCAACAACACACAGGCCGAGCCCATCACCGTGTCGGTGGAAGTACAAATCAAAGACCGGGAGGCAAGCCAACGCGTACGCACGTTCTCCGTGCGCAGCATCAATGAATGCCTCATCGGCTACAATGACAAGAAGAACCGCTTCCACAATACAGGTGTCCTGTTTGCCGCATACGTGAACGAGGATAGTCCGTTGATAGACAAAATCCTGCGGGAAGCCTTGAACACACGTATCGTCAACCGTTTCATGGGCTATCAGAACAAGCGTAAAGACTACGTGGACAAGCAGGTTTATGCCCTATGGAACGTGCTGCAACGGCGCAAGTTCCGTTACAGTTCGATTTCATACAGCAGTCTTTCGAGCAACGTGGTCTATTCCCAACGCGTACGGACGTTGGAAGACGCCCTGGCTTCTTCGCAAATCAACTGCGTGGACGGCAGCGTATTGTTCGCCTCCCTGCTCCGCGCCATCAACATCGACCCGATATTGGTGCGTATTCCGGGGCACATGTATGTTGGGTATTACACCGACCGCAGTCATAACCAGGCTAATTTTCTGGAGACTACGATGATCGGAGATATAGACCTGGATGATTTTTTCCCCGAAGAAAAACTGGATTCCACTTCCGAAGGCAAGTCGCAGGAGGAAATGTCGCGGCTCACTTTCGAGAAATCCAAAGAGTATGCCCGTCGTAAATACTCGGCCGACAGCGCACGTATCCACACGCTCCCACGGCAATACATGTTTCTGGAAATCTCCAAGGCATTAAGACGGAAGATACAACCGTTGGGCAAATGAAACAGTTTCTAAAAAAGGAGATGGCCTCTCGCAAAGCCATCCCCTTCAAGTTCCTGAAAAAATATCTACCGTCCACTCCTACGAAACGAATTTCCGTCTCTGCCCGCGCACGGTTCAACCTTCCTGCGACGGATAATGCAAATTGGCGTCCGTCATCTGTTCCAGCACTTCATGGAGGTATTTGGCAGACTCCCATTTAGCCATCGGCAAGTCCTGCAACAAATAATTGCCGCAGTCGTGCGGGGTTGCCCCGGGAACTTCCCCTTCATATTCCGCAATGAAACGGAACGTTTCTTTCATCAGTTCCACAATATCCTCCGACTGCAAGTCCCCTTTCGTCAGCAGGTAATTTCCCGTCAGGCACCCCATCGGCCCCCAATACACAATCTTATCGGACCATACCGGATGATTGCGCAGGAACGTGGCCGCCAGATGTTCTATCGTATGCAACGCACCTTGCCCCAAAGCCGGCTCACGGTTGGGTTCTTTCATGCGGACATCAAACGTGGTCACTGTCTCACCTCCCACTTCATCTTTACGAGAGACGTAAATGCCCCGCAACAAGTGAATGTGGTCAATCGTAAAACTTGGAATTTTCTTCATTGGATTTATATGTTTTTTCGAATTAAGACAAAGAAGAAGGCAAACCCTCCAAGAAGGTACGTACTACCCCGAAAGATCGGTCGGCCATCGTTTCCCAAAAATTCTCGTACTGCTGCCAGTGCGCATCGGCTCCCGGCGTGTCGCTGATAATCCGGAAACTGATGAAAGGCACGCGGTAGAGGTGGCAAACCTGCGCTATGGCAGCCGATTCCATGTCTACGGCCAATCCCTCCGGGAATTCGGCCTTTATGGCATCCAACTCAGCGCGTTCCGTAATGAACTTGTCACCGGTACAAATCAACCCGGCATGCACGGGTACGGAAGCATCTAAAGAAACAGCTACGGAAAGCAAACGCCCGTCACAAACAAACCTGGCCGGCATATCTTGTATTTGTCCGACCTCGTTCCCGTTACCACACCACACATCGTGATAAACGACTTCCGAGGCTGCCACGACTTCCATCACCCCGGCTTTTTCGTCGATGCCTCCGGCCACTCCCGTACTCACCACCACATCCGGCTGCATGTGGGCCATCAGTTCGGACGCACCAACGGCTGCGTTCACTTTCCCAATACCACACTCCATGATATATAAGGTGTTCCCGCCCAACCGTCCTACAGTATACTCAAAAAGTCCATGCTGTTCCGTACGCATTCCCTTGACCAACCGGGCCAACTGTTCGCGTTCGGAAGCCATCGCTGCAATAATTCCTATTTTCATTCGCCATCGTCTTTATTTCCTTGCAAAAGTACAACTTTTCCACCACTAATTCAATATAACTGGAACAATCGGTTGTTCTTTCACATCGTCTATCGCAACAGAACGGTACTTTACACGGGCAAAATCTATGGCCTTCAAGTCGATACTTCGGATCTCGCTGTTGTACATGGTGCGGTAATAAAACACCAAACCTGTCATATCCGTGGCTGAAGTCCACTGCGTGGCACTCGGAATATCCACCGGCACCTTGGCATCTGCAAATTCAATCCCTACAGGAATGTCGAAATTATTCAATATCTGGAAAGCCTGCAGCACCGTCTTCCGCGCCGTAGCCTGCATGGGAGAAGAAGTCTGATAGAAAGCCGCACGCACAAAACGGGACGGAGGCGTCACGTCGCCGGGAATCCCTAAAAAGCCGCTGCCCGCGCCAAAAGCTGCAAGTTTCACCTTGCCAAACGGTTTGGCCTCTGCCCCTCCGGCATACAGGTTTACATAATTGTTCAGGTTCGTCATCTGCCATTCAAAACCTGGAGAGTTGGTAAGCACGCCTAATTCATTTTCATAAAAATGAGGAATGCCGCCACAATCTCTAACACGACCTGTCGTCCCGAAGCGTCCGCAATACGCCAATGGACTGTAGAAGCACGTGGGTCGGATGACACTACATGTACTTTTCCAAGCGCCTCTTTTACCTCATCCACCGTCTTGAACCGAGACAACATCCAAGGTACAAGTTGCAAATCGGACAATGTACTCTCACGTTGCCCCTCATCGTACGCTTCATAACTACCGTAGTGAGGGAAGTAAAACAAACCGGCAGCCAGTCCGGCCTCATTCAGTCCATCGGCCACAAAATCCTCCAACTCCACGGCTATCCCTACATAACCGTATGCCGCCGTAAATTTCAATCCGTTTTTTTGTCCTCCAGGCACGTATGATTGTTGCACATACCCCCGAGGAACAACCACATAACGGCTGTTCAGGTAGCTGCCGCCCCACTCTATGGTACGAGCCAAGACAGTGGCGCCGTCCTGCGACTTCAACGTAATTCCCGTACATGCCTCAGCAGTATGCGGAACACACAGCCCAACCGCCGTAACGGCAAGCCCGAAAACCATCCCCTTTATTATTTTATTCACATTCCTCATCTTTTCAATATTTTATATGGTTATATTTCGAAAGGTACGAAAAAAAACATACTTTTGCAAGCATAATCCAGTATTATATTTTCCAACTTCACAAAGATGCAACGCTTGTATGCCTTCTTATTATTGTTCCTAAATGCAGTATTATGGGTTCTTGTCGCAATCATCAGCCCCCTATATTTGTTATTGCATGCCCTCTACCAAACATGCAAACGATGCTTCGTACACCCCGAATTCCCCCGGAAGAGACTCGAATCCCTCATTAAAACTTATCTTAGAAAAGGGTAAGTAAGACTTGAAATATCCGGCCTCTCTACTCAAATAAAAGTATACAAACAAAAGGACTCCCTCCATCAACTTTTGGAAGTTGATGGAGGGAGTCCGCATCTATTAACTAACACCTAATGTAATTACTTCACTTCCTCAAAATCAACAGTATCTCTGTATGAGCAACTTACGCACACGTGTTGCAATTATATCGCAAATCCGAAAATAAG
>ERZ1106976.1891-NODE-1891-length-19760-cov-29.721543_pt1 | contig 19760 bp, 15 predicted proteins | sample MGYA00403687_ERZ1106976 | MGnify/ENA primary metagenome ERZ1106976 (study PRJEB35170, sample SAMEA104062446) | human gut metagenome | biome: human gut; feature: human-associated habitat; material: faeces | place: Denmark | collected 2013-02-22 ... | reverse complement strand
CTCATCACTTGCTTGTTCTACCGTACTATTATCTCTAAATCTATATATTTTTTGTTATATTCCCCATGCTATTTTCAATCTTGTCTCTGAGTTAATACAATATTCAATTTTTGTTCTCCCAAAATTTCAAAAAGTTTCTTTAGCTTATAAATCTTGGAAAAAAGAGATAATTAATTCCTTTATACCTAACCAAATTACGCAGCAAAGATTAACTAATGATTTATTGAAGAAAAAAATATTTTTGTTAAGGTTATTAAAAGAATTGAATTTGATTATAAGGATTTTGATACTTTTAGAAACAGAATTCTTAATATCAACAAAATTATTAAATAATTCGTATATATAAAATTTAATATTAACTAATAGTTATGTATTTTTGAAAAAAGGCATATCTATAGATGCAGAGTCTATGATATGCCTATTTAATTTTTGTGTGGAATTTATTAATATTTTTATTAAATTACGCAAAAACACAAAAACTTTGAAGAACAAATATATGTTACTACCATAATTTTACAAATTTTTCCTTATTATTTTTAACAAATTGTCGAAATTAAATCTAAACTTAAAACAGTTTCTATTATTATGAACTTGGAATTCGCCTAGAGAAATTCCTGCATAATAAACCGTATTGCTTTCATTCCATAATTCAATTGAACTTTGACTAAATGTAAATTTTTCTTTTTGCCATAAAAAATTTTTACCAAAATCTTTTTTTACAATATCAAAGCCATATGCATAACCCGTTAGCAAGACCTCGTTTTTATTGTTTTCGTAAATTCTTAATAAGAAATCTGAATCAAACATATGTGAAAGATATATTGGCATTAATTTGTCAATATGTTTATATACCATTTGTTTAAAGTTTGTCTTGCTAATATGATCTTCTACTACAAACTCTTTAAAATAATTATAACAAGTTTTATCGTTAGGTTGCCCAACTTCTGGTGGACAAACTTTTTTGCCAATATTAGTTTTCAAAGATAACGTTTTATCACCAGTCAAAATAAAATCATAAGAACTTTTGCTATTGCCTCCTCTTTCACCAGGCAAACTTCCACAATACTTTATGGGTATGGGTAAAGATTCAAATGCATAACTTATAATATCCTCTAATTGATATTGCATTTCAACTGAATATCGTTTAAAGAAATTCTTTGGATACTCTAATCCAAATAAATCGCAAACAGTTTTTTCGGCAGTTATACCTAATGTTTCATTATTTACTTGCTTTTCAAAAACGAAAGGAAGAATATTCTTCATTTTAAATCTTAATTTAAACGTTCTATTTTTATGGATCTGAATTTCTGCTATAGAAGTCATCTTATATTTTAAGGTTGTACTTTCTACCCAATCATCACCTTCTCTGGTGAATGAAAAATTTTCTCTAATAAAATCTATATTAACTCCTAAATCACCTTTAATTAATTTATATTTATATTGAGTACCTTCGGAATATATCCACACAATATATTCTGCATCAAATAAAAAATCAAAGAAAATTGGTAAAACTTTATCTACAGAAGTTAAAAACATTTTTTTAATATCTTCTTGTGTTTCTATTTTTGAGCCATATATTTGCCCGAAATATTTATTTAACTTTTCATACCCTGCTTGTCCAACTTCTCTAGGAGCAACCATCCCACCTGTTAAATTAGTTCTTATTGATAAAGTAGAGTTATCTGATAAAACAAAATTATATGGAACATCACCAATACCAGATTCTTTTTTCTTAAAAGTTGTACATTCAACTGGATATAATTTTAAAAAGTTAAATACTTCATCTATTAAAGATTTAATGTCATTTTCTAAACTAGAATCGTAAGCAGAATTAAAAGTATTTATTGCTCTATCTGTTTCTGGTATAATATCGTACTTATTACAAACCATCGCTTGAAATGTAAAGCCTAATCTTGCGTTATTGTCCATATAATCACCTCTTTATAATTTTACCATAAAATTCGTTTTATTTCCACTTAATAATAGTATAAAAGAAAAAAATCCTGTTTTATAACTATGTATAAAACAAGAATGTCAATTATTTGACAAATAGATTAGAATTTTCCTCAAATACAGCAACAAAATCATTCCAACTATTAAAAATAATATCAAAGTAATTTTTATCATTTTTTAAATAGTTTGTTTCATTTGAAATTTTTTGAGAATTTTGTTTCTTTGCCATTGAATAATTCTTAAAACCTTCATTAATTAATTTTGAAAATAAAATGTACAATCCTTTATCTATTTCGTCTTTATTTGATTTGTAAATATCATAATTAAATATGCTATCTAAACCATTTAATTCTTTAAATAAATCGTATAAATATTCTTCATAAAATTTATCTTTTTCAGAATGATCTAGTTTATTTAAGAAGTCATTTATTTTAATAGTTTTTCTACAATATCTAGCAGCAAGTCCAACAAAAGCTAAACAAATAGTTCTAGAATTATGAGCAAAAGGAATCATATTAGGATTCTTATTTTGTACATCAAATTCCGGTATAAATTTCTTTCTAAAGAAATAATCAACATATAACATATCTCTAGCTATACCACAGACACTTTTTTGATCTCCATTAAATATTGGATTATAAAATTGCTCGGTATACAAAATAGAAGGTTTACTTCTACTAGTTGCAGGCAATTGGAAAATACCGGCTAAACATAATTTACCAACACTTGCTAAATCAGAGTTCAAATAATCAAGTTTATAATCTTTAGGAATTGTTTCACCACGTTTTGTTTGATAAAAAACGCCTGCTTCTCTCATTGAGTTAGCAAATCTTACTTGCTCTGGGGAATTTGCTTTCAAATCAATATTTTTTATTGCTTTTTGTGAATTGGTGGCTTTTGAAATTTCTAAACTAAATTGATTTTTTTCATCCTCAGTATCGCCAACAATTCTAATCACTTTACATGGTAAGTAAAAATCAACATCTTTAGAAACTTTATCGCTCTTATATATTAAAGTTGTTGTCTGACCACCATTAACTATTGAAAAATCTTGCAATTTTAGTCTTCTGCCAGATATAACAAAATCTTTACAAATTATTGTAATGCCATTATTTTTAAACCAAAAAGTTTCAGATGATGTTTTAATTGTATCATTTATACTATCATCAATGTCTTTCTTTTTAATATAATATCTTAAGTTTCTTGCTAATAAATCTGTAGAATGAATTGCATATAATGTTTTTAACGAATAAGCAGAAATATTACATATAGCGGCTTGTTCTTGATATTCTAGACAATTATCAGGTTGATCAATTATCAATTCCCCTGTTTCCACATATGGTCTTCTAGATTCTGCTTCTTTAATCTCATTTTCCAAATCTTTTGCAAAGTATACTTGTAATTCAAATTTATTGTCATTTTTGAATTCTTCTTTAACTATTTTATTTAACCTATCAATACGAATACTATTTTTATAGGCACTAGTGTAAAAAACAAATACTATTTTAGATTCATCACCAATTTCAGAATTGAGAGTTAAAAACCTTTTTTGAACTGTTTGATTAACTGCCTCATAATTACCATTATCCATATTTTTATAAAAATCAATCATTTTATGAATTGCATCAGCAACATCATCATAACTAATATTTTCATAAAATTTAGATTGGCAAATTACCAAATCGTTCGTTTCGACGTTTGGATCATTTATTAAAATATCTACTCCACCATCTGCGCGTCCATCAACAATTGATTCTAAAATAATATCCTCTGTAAAATTTAAAACTGGATTCTTAAAAAAGGTATTTTTAAGACATAATGCTGAAAATACAAAGTCATCAGTTTTTTTTCTAAGTACAGGAAAGTTTGTCCTCATCTCGCTTATTTTATTTAATATTACATCATATGCCGCATTTTTTTCCATAATTTATACTCCATTCCAATTGCTATATATATATTAGATCACATTTTCAACAAAAAGTCAAATAAAGTCTTTTTTTATATTTTTGACAATAATTTTAATAACGTTCTCACAATAGTTTTTGACTAATTAAATTCACTTGTGACATCAATATTAAAACACAAAAAAATGTTCAAAATAACTCATTAGATGTATGAATAATTATATAGAAAAATTCATCCAATTTTTCAACTATATTATTGCATCGTATACCTATCTGCAGTGTACATAAAAACATTGATACAAAATTTTATTACATCAATTATCGCTTTGTATTTATTACCATCTCTTTTTGCGCCTTCAATTAAAACATATCCAGTATATTTACTATTTTTGTCAATAATATAACCATATGTTATTTCACCATTTTTATTTTTGTATTCAAATTGTATATCATTTGCATATATTATTTTTGATAAAGCATCGTCAAAGTCTATACTTGCTCTAGTATCGTTTAAATAATTTCCAATAGTTGTGTATTTAACTAGACTATTAATAGCAACATTATAGTTTTTATTTTTTTCTGATTCCCTTCTCATAAAAATTGCCAATTCTATTAGTTTTTGTATATTTTCTTCATTAACGAATTCAAAGTAATTCGTTATTTCAAAATATTCATATTCTTCTTCAGGCTTAAATTCTCTCTCTAATGGTAAAATTTTTTTGTTTATTTTTTCAAAAGAAAAAATATTTTGCAATAGTCTTAAAGCTTTTTCCGTAATTAAATCCATTTTAATAACCTTTCTGTATAATTCTAATTATATTGAAAATTTGGATCTGAGTAAATTTTTTGGACACTTTTTTATAGAATCACATTCTTAAAAAGTGTACAATTCATTTTGTTCGAATTCAATTGGCGTCATATTGTAAATTGAGCCATAAATTCTTTCTCTGTTATACCATTTTTCTATAAAGTTGAAGATTGATATTTTAGCATCTTCAAACGTATTGTAAATTATATGATTGATTAATTCTTTTTTATAATAGCGTTGAATGATTCCATAGGAGCATTATCATATGGGCAGCTTTTTTCAGAATATGATAAATTAAAATCATTTGCAGAACAATAATTGCGATATACTTCTGCTGTATATTGTCTGCCTCTATCAGAGTGTATAACAATCACTTTGTTTAGTTTTCTCGTCTGAATAGCATTTTCTAATGCAGCTTGAACTAGTTAAGAAGTCATTCTTTTATCAAACTTCCAACCTATTAATCTTTTTGAGTGTAAATCAAGTATTGTGGCTAAATAACACCACCACACTCTTTAGTATAAACATAGGTAGTATCAGATACCCACTTTTCATTAATTGTGGTTGTAGAAAAGTCTCTTTTTAAAATATTTATAAATTCACCTTCATCTGGTTTATATTTTGATGGTTTGTATGTTTTGGTGATTATTGACTTGATATTTAACTCTTTCATGTATTTTTGAACTGTTTTTTTGACTTATCTGAATATTATAATGTTTTTTTAATACTATCGTTATTTTTGGCGCGCCATATCTTTTAAAACTATCTCACCAAATCTTTTTAATCAATTCTTTTATGCTTTGTTTTTTAATTTCACTATTGCTGGTTTCAGTTTTTAGGAAATTGTAATAACCTGATCTTGTTAAATTAAATACTTTACACATTTTTGTAATATCAAATAAATCTGAATTATTATCCATAAATATAAATAAATCAGTATCAGTTATCATTTTCTTTTCGCAAATATGGCAGTAGCTTTTTTTAATATTTCATTTTCCTCTTCAAGTTCCATTATTCTTTTCTTCAAAGCTATAATATCACTCTTTGATATTTCTTCATCACCCACTTTCAGTGCTGGTTTGTTTTGATTAATCCAACTATAAATTGTTACCTTTTTTACGCCATATTCTACTGATAGGTCAGTTACTGATTTTCCTGAGTTGTATAAGTCTATAATTGTTTGAATAAAATCCTTAGTATATGATTCTCTCATAATAGTGTTTCCTTTCTTGAGTAAATTATATTTGTTTCTTTACTCAAAATCCACTAATTTGATAAACTATCACTTCCTATAGAATTCTATAAAAATGTGTCCATTATTTTTGGGTAGGTTCAATAATTTTAACAGTATTGGCTATAAATTTTTTATGTTATGCTTAGTAAATGGGCTAATATTTTCTTCTAATATTTCATTTTTGTTTTTCTTAATTGTTTTGATTACATTTGATGTTGAATTGATTTTTCCATATTTAACATAATTAGAAATTGCATTGAAATCTTCTTCTTCTATTCCTAAATCATCTAAAATTTTGTCATTACCATCATAATCACTAAATTCAGATAGCAATTTTCTGAACATATTCAAACAATTATTATTATTTTTTACGTTAAATAGCTCAAAATAATTTAAAATTTTAGATAAGGTAAACTTAATATAATTTTTTAAAACAAATATTTTATCTATAAATAAATTGACATTTTTTGTATTAACATTAATATTGTAACTTTTATTAAAACTATACACTAATTCTTTTACACTTACACCATTTAATAACCTTTCAATGTAATATTTATACTGTAAATATTCTTGTTTTTCTCCTTTGGTAAATAGACCATAAAATTTATCTATTTTAAATTCATATGCTATAGAACGTAATAAATTTAATGACAAATCTATGCAATCTTTCATTGTTTTAACTTTAGAAAATTTTTCAGCATAATTATCTTGCGAGAATTTATATACTTTATCAAAAAAAACATCATATTTTTTTATTTCAGTTGTGGTGATTCCTTTTTCTTCTAAACTAGATAATTTTTCTCTGTATTGATTCATTTGTGCAGTATTTTCAGCTTTTTTATTTAAAAACAAAATTTCATCATTTGTAAATACAGTTTTGTTTTCTGCTAAAATTTTTAAATCAAGCCATTTTTCCTTATTTTTATATATATTGTATACATCATCATTACATATATAAACATTACCCAAAATTGGAAATTGTGGATTTAATCTACCAACTCTACCAATTAAATTATTTAATTCAAATGAATTACTAATTTTACCAACAATAAATAATCTATCCGTTGGAGTATTAATGCCTTCCATTAGTGTACTAGTACATAACAAAGTTGTTATAGAACCAAAATTATATTCTGTTTCAAAAAATTTTCGCAAAAACATAGGTATTTTACCATGATGAATGCCAATTCCTCTTTTCAACATTTCAATAACATACCAATTGTCACCAATTTTGTTTTTCAAATATTTAATTTCTTCACTATATTTTTCTACTAGATCAGGTTTTACACTAGTATTCTCGATTATTGAATCAATGTTCAAGTATATTTCTTCAGGGCTTTTAAAATAAACTAATGTTTTACCATCAATTAATTTAGTTTGCCATTCATTTGAGTTGATTTTATAAACTGTGCTACATACTGGCATATAATTAGTATAAAATTTAATTATTTTTAATTTAGTCTGATCAAAAGTTATTTTACGAATGAATGGACCTAATAAAAGAATTTTATTTGATTTTTTTAATAGTGTCAAATATACTCTATTCATAGAAATAAGTCTATCATCACCAGTTATATCTGTTTTCTTTTCAGCCTTTAATTTGTATATTTCATCAAACACCAATAAATCTATTTCAACATTTTTTATTTTATTAATAAATACATTATCACTTCGCTCAGGAACAAAAATAAATATGTTTTTTTCTTCTATGTCTTCCGAACTATTAATACATATATTAAATTTATCAGAAAAATAGCCATATATTTTTTTTAATAATTCATTCATTAATGCTATGGTTGGAACAATAAATACTATATTATTCAAAGTATTTTCATTTCTTTTTATAAATTCCAATGCTACAAATGTTTTTCCAAAACTTGTAGGAGCACTGACAAAAACACTATTATTTTCTAACAACGATAGTATTTCAAGTTGTTGTTGTGTTAAAACTACTTTTGAATTTAAAACTGATGTATTTATAACGTCAAATGCCTTATCTTTTAAAGATTTATTTTTGTTATACATTTGCAAATCTAAGAAGTTATAATCCATTTCATTTCCTTCTAATAAATAATCCTTTAACTGTCTCTCTCTTAAATTTTTATAATCATCATCCAAATATTCATATTCATATATGTTTTCTTCTTTACACATAATACTCACCTACTTTAATTTTAAAATATTTAAGGAAGTCTTTTTTCGATAGAATAGGCAAAATTATAATTAATGAATTATTTATTATTTTTTTATATTTATCACTAATTTCATATTTTCTTATTACATTTTCAATATCTGACTTTAGATACAACTCATCTTCCACTACGAAACATATAGATGAAATATCAAATTTTGAAGAATCAAGTGTTTCAAATTTTTGCTGCAATTTCTTTAAGGTTTCTCCGTTTTCAGCTATAAAATTATTTGTATGGTTTTCTAAAAAACTAATTTCAGTAATAGTTTTATGTTTTTCGATACTATCAAATGCATTTTTTAAAGCAACATCTATGGATTCATAAAACTTCGACTCACCAAAATATAAAATACTTTTATTAATATCATAATAAACATTATCATTTCCATATACAGGCATATTAGGACTAGTTTTTAAACTTATTTTAGATATTAAAGTTTTAGAAAACCCAAACATGTCAATTAAAATAGACATTAGATATTCCGCCAAATCTCCTTGGAATATAGATGATTCAATATTCAACGTCTCTTTATTCCATCCTAAAGTATTAAAAACGCTATTTAATTTTTCTGTTAGTAATCCTTGATTTTCTAACTTTTTTATAAATGTCCTTGTTTCAGCTAATGTTTTAGTAGAAGCTTTTTGGGTTAGATAAAAAAACATATTTGTTCTATTAAAAATTAATTCACACAATGTTTCAAATAGTAATTCTTTATTTAAGATTAAAACATTCCAATCATAATTAGCATGTTTAATTTTAACGGATCGAACTTCATTATTTAATAAAACAGATTTAAGTTTAATATTCATATAAATTTTCCTCAGTCATTATAACTTTTCATTATGTACAAAATTAAAAATCTTAAATATAAATACTTGTTTATTTGCATTTTCAAAATGATAAATCTTGCTAACATTACAAAATATTTTTACTTTTCTTTTTCTTAATAGATTGTAAAAAAATCTCCCTATTATAATAGGGAGATTTTAGTCACATAATGTTATTCTTTAAGAGTGTTCCCCCACTACAAGCTTAAGAAATATTTAGTTTACTTTTATAGTTTACCATATTTTGACAATTATTGCAAGAATTTAATGAATTTTTTGCAAATTGTATTTTCGTAAAAACTATTTTTGCCATGTAAGCAACTCTGGAAACAAATCACCTATAGTTTGTTCTTTTATTTTTGTTTCATAAGTTAATTTTTTATTCCCTTTATTTTTTCTCTTTGGTTTTTTATAAAAACTAGATATTTCTGGAAAAGGCATAGTTGATAAATCTTTTTCATTAATACCTAAAATATTTAATAATTCATCAAATGACATTTTTTGTATTTGCTTCCCTTCTTTTATAGCATCTTGAACATATTTTAACCTCTTGCAAAAACTCGTATCATCTGGTTTGTTTTTATCATAATATGTAATAAAAATATCACTTTCTGATGCTTTCTTTATATATTTAGCCTTATGATTTGCCAATAGTTGTATCAGTGACAACATTTCTTTAAAATGAGTCATTTCATAATTTAAACTTAAACAAAGTGTTTTGCCATTCAATGACGATTTAATAATTTCTCCTTGTGGCTTAACCCCTTGCAAAAATCGAAAGAACATTTTATAGTTACTACTGGTAGCTGTTAGAGTATTATCATTTCCATTTTTAACTGCTTCATATGTTTTCTGCAAATAAGTTTCTGAACTATCATATTTTGTTATACTATTTTCATTTCTACCAGAACATGAATCACACAGTTTTATCAGCTCTTCGAATGTACAGTTTAAATCTTTGCACATATTCTTTACTAAATTCATAGTAAGTTCCGAATCATCATCACTTTTATGAAGAGATTTAGGTTTTTCAATGTTCAAAGATTCACCAGCATTCTCTAAAGATATACTATATTTTATATTAACAAATTCAGCGTATATTTTTTGTATATCTATAAATTTAAAATTGATTGGATCTAATTTATATCTTTTACAAGCTGAATCCAAAAATTCTGCGTCATTTGATATAGCGTAACCAACTACAATCTGATCTGTATGCTCTATTAGTTTTTTTATTTCATCATAGTAATAAGGGAACTTATAGCTTTTATAATAAACGGACTCATCATAGCAAAGATATAAATCTCTATGACCTGGTCTACCAATAAGATTAAATTTGTTTTCTGGATTAATTGTAGTATCTTTTTTTTCTAATATATTGAATTTATCATCAGTAATAATGTAACCAAATTCGCATATATCTCTACCGTTACAGCATTCAATATCAAAAAACAGGTATCTCATTTATTCCATCTCCTTTATAATAACTCATTATTTTTCTAATAAAACATTTTATTTGAACATAGTTTACAAAGCCGAAAAATATAGCTAAGTTTTCTTAATTTAATCTTAAAAATTCACAGTTGCATCAGACAATTTAATTCTCTTTAAAGTTACAATAATGTACCTAATAAATTTCATAATACGATATATTTTTCATTTTAGGTTTTATTAAATTTATCTTAATGGCATTTTAATATATGGTAATTCATCTGATTTTATATTTGAGCATTTTTTAAATTTATTAATACATTTTCTATTTAAATTTTTACACTCTGCACACCTACTTAATGACTTGCTTAATTTACCATAATATTTATTTTTATATTCACGTAAAGCTTTTATTTTTATTTCATCAACTATCAATCTATTATTCACACCACCATTACCACTTGCTATTATTTTATTATCTGAATTAAATGGTGCATAAATTGCAGTACCTTTATAAATTGCCGAATTGCTTTGTATGATATATGCAAATATATCTCTACTATATGAATTAATTATATTTTCAAAATATTCAGTATCTCTATTCATTACTGGCACAAAAACACAGTCGACTTTATCCTTATACATTGCTCTCTGATTTAAATCAGTCAATTCATAACATAGAAAAGTTGTGTAATTAACAGAATCTGTATGAATTATATAATTCAGTTTGTCATCCTTTTTTCGAGTCTCTTTATTGTTAAGAACAAAATATATATCCTCATGTGGGGAATAGTTATTTTTTTCTCTTATAATTGGAATTACATTACAATATGGAGATGATTCAACATATTGTAAAACACAAATTTTATTTTTACAAGTATTTTCATAGTTTTCATATTGCAAACCACAAATAAAAGAAATTTTATATTTTTCACAAAAATATGCTGCTAAATCAACCCAACTAGCAGGTAAGTAACATTCATGTGCTACTAAATAATCAACTTCATTTTTAGATGCTTCTCTAAATGCATTCTTTATTTTTTCAAGAAATACACCATTTTCATATTTTTTGTTGTCTACTATCGTATCAATTATTTCATTATCATTAATTTTATTAACCAATAAGCCTATTTTTAATATTGTTTTTTTACTAATTTGTTTTCTTCTTTTTATATATATGTCAATTGAATTGTCATTAATTTTTTTTACTCCAATATTTGGCTTTTTTATAAATCCGTTTAAATTTTTAAAATTTTCTTTGCAATTATTATACTGATTTATTTTTTTCTCACATAGATTGTTATTCATTAACTCACTCTCATTGTTCTCATCAGCCAAGATTAAATCATAGAATGTTATAATTTCATCAGAATCAGCTTTTAGATTAACCTTTTTGTTTTCCCTTACATTTTTAGCAAAATTAATGATATTAGATAAACTTTCGCTCACATCACTTTTAACTTTTGTTTCATTTTTATATCTTTCGATATCACCATCTAAGATTTCTAAGTTTTCAATACATTCCTCTGCTTTTTTCAAAAAAATTTCTTTTAAACCATTATTTCTGACATTAAGATATTTTATAATATCTAACCATAGTTTATAATGGACCAAACATGTATTGCCACAAAACAAACTATTTATTAATCTATCTATTTCGCTATATTCTTTACTTTGTTTTTCAAAATCTATATGATTATATCCTTCATATTCATCCATCAAAAGTCTTCTTAGCTTAAAAGACTTAGGTTTTGTAAAGGCATCTATTGCTTCTGTTTTATACTTTTCTTCTTCAAATATTATGTCCATTCTATCGTTAAAATCAACTATAGATGTACAAAAAGTATTCATTAACTTTAATGATCCTTGAATTTCCTTAATATCTTTTATTGTGCTGCTAGAACATTTTCGTTCATTTAATTTAGATTCGAAGTTTTTGTAACATTTTAAATAATCTTCAATATTTCCATTATTGTTATCATATTTATATACAAATAGCATATCATCAGCATAACGACCATAATACAAAAATTTATCATTATTCATTTTTTCTTTCAATATTTTAACATCAAATTTTTTAGCCATTAATTCAGCTAGAATTAAACTACTATTGAAACCAACGGGAACACAATACTCAAGTGCGCAACCTAAGTTTATCAATGTTGATTTTAATTTTTTTGTATATACTTCTATTATATCCTTCAAAATGTTCAAAAAACGTTTGCAATCTTCAGATAAATTTCTAAATTGCGGTTCTTTAAAAGATATTCCATTATTAAAATAAAAACTATTATAATCAGCTTTGAATACTATAACTGGCACGTTTTTTTCAATGTTTTCCATTATTACTTTTTTTGCATTATTATACCATTTACTATAACCATATGAATAACTGTTAAACATTAATTTACTTTTAATATTAAATTCTAATTCACTTGATTTCTTGAAAAAATTTTCATTAATTGAATATGTGTATGAATTTCTTTTTTTAGGTTCCCTAAAATATTCTATTTCCTTCACCAAATACATGCTCACAATCATATCAATTACATAATATTCAATTGGGCAATTTATAACTGGCATTGTACTTTCAATATAGCATTCGCTTTCTTCCGTATTATCATCATCGTTATTTTTTCTTTCTTCGATGATTTTTTTGGGATAAATTAATATTTCTACTTCTTTAGCTATTTTTTCATCAAAACCATTTTTATCTTTTTCATAAATATTTAATATTTTATGTACCCTATTTATTACATCACTTGCATTACCCATTTCTTTATTATCAAAATCGTATATTTTTTGCTTTAAATAAAGCAATGTATTTTCATAATATACTTTTGTTCTAAACTTTTTATATGCACTTTCTATAATGTCATCATATTTGCTATAATCATTCCCCATATTTTCTTATTTCCTTTTAATTTTTTATTTTATTATATAGTTTAACTATATTTTTTGTTTAATTTTTTTCTATTTCCAAAACGTTAAATAAGCCAATTTTTGAGTTAATATAATCAATTGCCTCTTGCTTTGAAATATTTTCTTTCAGAAGTTTTTCATATAATTGTAATAAATTTAGTGTATCAATTATTAATGTATTATTTCTACTTGCTAATTCTATCTGTGTTTTGTGTACTTCATTTCTATTTGAAATTTCTCTATTTCTTTCATAATTCATAATTAATATTTTTTTTATTTTCTTTTGAATTCCATCTTCTTCTAATCGATCTTGAAGTGCATAATAATGAACATCTAGTTGTGAAATATGTTCGGATTTGATATTTGATGTTACTCCTTTTATTTCTCCAATATAACATATACCTTCTTTATCGAATAAGAAATCTTCCTTTTTTTCATCAACAAATGTACTTAAATTAATTTCAAAAATATACTCTAAAATCTCATAAATAACTTTAGTTAATTCATCTGAATTAGTAACAAGAATACTTTTATACTTCATATTTTCGGCTAATTTGTTTTTTGAATCAAAAATTTTTTGATTTAGTTTTTTTATTTCTGCTTCTGCATTTTCAATAGTATCTTGCAGTTGTTGATCATCATTAAACTTATATTCTTGTAACCATTTAGGATATTCAATTTGTTTGTCAATTACTCCGATATGTTTCAAAAACTCTATTAATACATCGGTATTTTTCTCTTCAAATAAATTTAATGCCGTAAAAATAATATCACATCTGTTTATAGTTGTATTTTTTTGGCTATCTTTTGACTTTGTTATACTATCTTCATAATCTGGAAAAACAAATGCACCTTGTATACTCATACCGTTAATTTCAGTATATGTATTTTCATAATACAAGTCGTTAATATCTACATTAGTAATTTGTTCCAATATCGACTCCATAACATTTATTATATTTTTTAATTCACATATATATTTTTTATCGTAGTATTGATATGTGTAATTTAAATTTTGAGGTAAGCATACCAAAATTTTTGTTTCTCTACGATTGAATATCATTTTTTCTATACTTATTAAATCGTTTGACAAAACTAGGTCTCCAGTAGGAGCACCTTCATTTTTAGATCTATCTATCCATATATGTTCGTTGTTTAAATCAAATACATTAATTCCGTAATTATCTAATGATTTCAAGTTATTAAAGTTATTTATATCAATTTCCTGATCTAAACAACTAAAATTTTTAGGATTATATGTAATAATTTGTATTTTCTTCATTTTTTTCTCCTTCTATAATTATCTATGCTAACATTTTAATTATTTTAGAAATGTCAGCAATTGAATCTGCCCAGATAATTTCAATGTTACAAATTTCTAAATAATAATTATTTATTTTTAAAATATCTTGTATTGATAAGTTGTCTCTGACAAAAATAGCAAAATGACATTTAAACTTTTGCTTAGTATAATTTAGTATTCTTTTTTCATTATAATCAGTAACACTATTACCTATAAACAAACAAACGTCGTCTTTGAAAGATTGTAATTGAATTGCAACTTGCCAATGATTTGAGTTATTATACAATTTAAAATAATCATCTTCTGACAAAACTATTGTATCTGCACCATCAATCATTTCTTTTTCCTTAACTTCATATGGTAAATAACCATGTACATGGTAGATTGGCCAAAAATTCTTATAATAATTTTCATTAGAAACCATTAATAAATACTCTATTTTTCTATTTTTTAAAATTATTTCTAAATAATTATCATAATTGTATGTTATGATTTTTCTTATTTTTCTTCCGTTAATTAAGTTAGCCAGTGCATACAAAGATGTATTATTATATGGATAGTTATTGTTATAACTATTATATAAACCGTTGTATAACGTTTTTAAATATTGTTTATTTTTTAATAATTCTAATTTAATATATTGTACTTTTGATAGATTATCATTTCCTATTTTGCTAAACGCATTATTTGCATTATCAAATTTTCCAGATTCGATGGCCTCATACATATAATCTAATAATTTATTCCATGATAAGGCTCCAAAAGGAATAGACACTCCTGTTCCTAACACAATTGACAATTCTCCATTATGCAATTTTTCTTTCAACAATTCAATATTTTTATTTTTTTTGCAAATAATATCTTCTTCTGTTGTTTCTAACTCTGATGTAGAAGTATTTATTTCTTCAAGAATATTTTTTGCTTTTTTTTCATCTGAAATTAAATCGTTTAACCTACTAGCTTCAATTGGATATTTTTGTAAAATTTCAATGACTTCTTCTATTGGCAATATTTGAATATTAAGATATTCGTATTTATATATTTCGTTTGTTGATTCTATTTTTTTAACATCGTCTCTATCTAAAAGTGATATATATATAAATTTTATTTTTCTCGCATCGCGTGTAAAACTTTTTCTCATCATATGATTTATGTCTGAAAAATTATGCCTATATACATTATATAATTTTTCCAATGATTCTTTAAATGAAGTTATTTTTTTGAATATTTTAATTCTATTATTGTAGGCATATCGTCAAAAACGCCATCAGGTGCATAAGCATCAAAATGCGAATAGTTGTAATAATTTTTACGTTCATGCAGGTCAAAATACCTATAACTATCTACATTATTTAAAATAACTATTTTTTTATTTCTATCTAGACAATATAATTTTAATATCGTCATTATACTTTCTTCAAAGGCTATTCCAGATTTAATTGCATCATTCATTTTTTCACCTCATATGCTTTTTGATATGTAAGTTTTTACATTGTAATTTTTTTAATAAATTTTATCTTTTTAAAGAATTTCTAATTAGCAAACAATTTAATATACTACGAAATTTTTTAAATGTTTAAAAATTATTTAGTACAATAAAAAAACTCCCATTTTGCAGGGAGTTTTTAAATGTTTAGTATTATTCTTTAAGAGTGTTCCCCCACTACAAGCTTAAGAAATATTTAGTTTACTTTCATATTTTACCATATTTTGACAATTAATGCAAGAATTTAATGAATTTTTTACAAATAATAAAGAGGTTTTGCACTTTAAATGCAAAACCTCTTGTTTTTATTAAAAACTTTCTAATTTCAGTAGAAATTATTCATAATCATCTTCAATATCCATCAAATAACAAAGAAAGTCGTAAACAGCTTCTCGTTGAGCTTCTTTTTTAGTTGTTGCGTATCCATAATAATCATCATACCCTTTTACCGATAACATACACTCCCATTCAGGATCTCCATTATTATCATGGGATAAATTAAACTTATAATTTGGTTTATAAATTAATCTTTTTTGAAACAATTCGTTTATCTGTCGTATTGATTCTTCGTATATTGGTTCACCAACAGCTTCCTCAAACTCATTACCAATATATCCTTTATTTCTTAAATCAGTATATGCTTGATATGCCGCATCAGCTCTTGCTTTAGCTTTGCTTAGATCTCTTCCATAATATATAGCATTAAAATCATAATTGTTAGAAATCTTAACTTCACATAAATAACCATCATTTATTTCTTTATAACAATAGTTAGGTAATCCAAATCCTTGCGACTGACTCCATTCTTGAAGAAGACCAATATAATTCTTTTCGTAATTATCTTCTTCTAAATCATCATCAAAAAAAGCATCTAAATCTAGCATTGTATCAACTACTTCAGTAATAATATCCATATTGTAATCACAATCCAACGTTACTGCACCAATAATTGCCTCAAATAAATTTTCTTTAACTGAATCTTGTTCTTGAACATTTTGAGCAATGTCACCTTTTCCCATTATCAATTGTGTATGAAACCCTAGTTTATCAATACATTTTGAAAGAGATTTAGTATCTACTAACATTTTTTTGATATCTGTAAATTTTCCTTCATCTAATTTGGTTTGAAAATATTTGGGATTAGTTAGCTTAAATTCATCCCATTGCTTATCTTCCGTAATCTTTCCAAATCTATTCATCATTAATCTTATTACAGCAAAATCTAATGCTTTATCACCAATAAACTCTAATACTTCGTTATTTTGGCCTCCATTTTCTACAGAATAACTTCTTCTGACGAATGCTTGTTGTAATAGGTCAATATTATCAAATGTATAACCTATTATACTTTCGATTTTTTTAAAATCAATTGACATAAAATTTTTTTTCCTTTCTCTTATTCTCATTTATAGGAGAAAATAAAAAAGGCCAACCAAAAACATACCCTTTGTTAGAGCTGCTTTTTTAGGCCTAATCAGTCAAATATTAACTATAAATTAATATTATCTTCTTTCTGTGACTTGCATCATTTAAAAGCAGATACTTTCATTTTATAACTAGCATTTAACTTATGACCTGTTTTTATATTCATCCTATATATTAATATTATACTAAAATAATATTAATATGTCAATTCATTTATTAAAATTGTTTTTGTACATTGTTTGTGTACACAATCTAGCATGCAAAAATAATTTTTTATCATTAATTATAACTTTCCCATCGATTAATTCTATATTTTGTGATATAATATCGTTGCGCATATATTTCTTTTCTATGATTGTACGGCAATGTTATTACATCAAAGGAATGCACAAAAAAAGCGGTAATAGATTTTTGTCTATTACCGTTTTATTTTTTATTTAAGCCCCCAATAAATTATATATGATTTTTAGAAACCCCAACGAATTCTATCTAGTCTATAAATTCATTCCTCTTTTTCAAAAAATTTTGTGATTAGATTTTGTTTTTATCACAAAATCACAAGATATTTTACAGAACCGTTTTTTATCAGTAGAATTTTTTACAGGCTCTTATAAATACAATTTATCAATAAAATTTTTTCTAACCATCAGTAGAATTTTTTACAGAGCCTTTAATTATTTATTCTCTTTTTTTGCTATGGGTGTTTCCTTGTTAACATTATTATTTGAAATTTCTTTATATAAATCTAATTGTTTTGAATCTATTTGAAAAGAAATTGAAACACCATTGGTAGTTGTAGATTGAATCAAATGTGGGCTATTATTAATTTTAATATTTGTAATACTTGAATTCATTTTTTCACCTCTTTATATTTTATTCCAACCTTCAGAAGTTGGTGTTAAATTAATTCCAACACTCATATCAAAATTTCTCCATGCTAAAACGTTTAACGTTGTATTTATATTATATCCTATTTCTATGGACTCAATACATCCTAATAACACTGATATTTGTATAGAAGATTGCGTAACAGCCTTAATTTGACTAGCAGCAGTTTGAAATGCTTGTTGTTGTAGTTGAGGTGGTAAATTAGCAGGTATAGAAATAACGGAAACATTATTAAGTTTAGAAGCTACAACAGAATTCTTCATAACTTCTGATATTGGATCAAAAGCAATTTTACATTTCATCTCATCTTCAAAATCTTTCCAAATATCCCACATTATTTTTTCTAAGTTCTTCGTAGGTTTTTCGACATTTAATCCCATTTCAATTGCTTCAGTTCTACTAACTGCATATGAATGGTGAAATGAAGAATTTAACTTTTTAGCAATTTTTTTAATCTTATTTTTTTTGTACTTATGTTCAGACAAAAACTTTTCACTCAAATATAATGATAATTGTTGACTTCTTTTGGCAAATCCAATAGTATTCCCCCCAACATTAGAAATTAATTCTTCACATGCTTTTAATTTATTTTTTTCTTTTTTAACACCTATATCGTTTTTGACAAATTCGATAAAATATCTTAAATCTTCACTTCCAAATTGTAAATTATTAGGTACACCATGACTATCTTTTCTTTGAGATGTAATTTGTGGGTCTACAGGTCCTAAATTAGAATACTGTCCCATAATAATATTATCTGCACCCAAAGTGAATATAGTTGCTGCACTATATGCTACATAGGGTATCAATACATTAATTTTTTTAAAACGTTCTTTTAAAAGTAAGTGAATTCTCAATGCAGTAATAGGATCTCCGCCATTGCTTATTATCATAAAATCTATTTCTTCAATACTATCATCAATATTATCAATTTGCTCTATTATAAAAGGTATAGCATCTTGAGCCATTTGTGATGATAAATTAGGTCGTATAGATGTAACATAAACTATTAATGGATTTTTTCTTTCTTTTTTTATTTGTTCATATAATTTTTTTCTTGTTTCGTATGACATAATTAGCCCCTTATTTATTATAAATATTTGCACTAATATTATAGCATAAAATTTTTTTATTTCAATTATTTAACTTTTAGTTCGAATCCCATCATTGTTGTGTTACAATTGATGCGACACTATTATAATTGAAAAAAGATTTAAATCCTTATATAATTAAGTTACCAAACAAAAATACAAGAAAGGATTTAAATCATAACTATTATATCACGAATTCCTCACGAAATCAAGACAAGAATACACGCAGTTTTAACTTTGTGTTTATTTTATGATAATGTCTTAATGTTTATTTTTTGAAAATGTCCCAACAA
>ERZ1106976.1882-NODE-1882-length-19850-cov-4.224451_pt1 | contig 19850 bp, 16 predicted proteins | sample MGYA00403687_ERZ1106976 | MGnify/ENA primary metagenome ERZ1106976 (study PRJEB35170, sample SAMEA104062446) | human gut metagenome | biome: human gut; feature: human-associated habitat; material: faeces | place: Denmark | collected 2013-02-22 ... | reverse complement strand
GAAATTTGTGAAGTATGACGGAAAAGATGCAAGCAAATGCGCAACAAAGGCGTTAACCGGTAATTGTGCGGTGTTGCCTTAAGTATTTACATAATCTATAAAACGCTGAAAAGCTTCCCTGCCATCGGAAGTACATTTATATACTCCCGCGTCTTCAAGAACCTTAGTAAAAACGATTCCGATCTCCCTCTCAATAATCTCGGTTATCCGTTCGGAATCAAATCTACCATATTTTTGTGAAAATTCATAAGCCCATTTCGCATGTTTAGCAATAAGAGGATTTTGATAAAGATCTTCTCCATTCAGAAGCGCATTCGAAAGAGCCTCCATTTCAGTTTTAAGCCTTGCAGGAAGCACCGCAAGTCCCATAACCTCTATAAGACCGATATTCTCCTTTTTGATATGATGAAGCTCAGCATGAGGATGAAACACGCCCAAAGGATGTTCCTCAGTCGTGATATTGTTGCGTAAAACAAGATCAAGCTCATATTTCTTTCCGTTTTTACGGGCAATCGGAGTGATTGTGTTATGCTTTTCACCGTTTGTTTCGGAAAAGATAAAAGCTTTCGGATCGGAATACCGACGCCACGCAGATAGAATTTTGTCAGCAAGCTCAACAAGAGCTTCGGTGTTCTCCCCTCTCAGCCGCAGGCAAGACATCGGCCACTTGACTATACCCGCTTCGATCGTTTCATATTCTTTAAAAATAAGTCTTTTTTCAATCGGAGCCTTCGCCATCGCAAAAGTATATCTTCCGCCCTGAAAATGATCATGGGTTAAAATAGAGCCTCCGACAATCGGAAGATCGGCATTGGAGCCCACAAAATAATGCGGGAATTGGCTTACAAAATCAAGAAGCTTGCGAAAAGTCGCTCTGTTGATTGCCATCGGCGTATGCTCGGAATTAAAAACGATACAGTGCTCGTTATAGTAAACATAGGGAGAATATTGAAAAAACCAATCGCTATCATTAATCCTCAAGGGAATGATTCTGTGATTCTGCCTCGCGGCGGCAGTGAGCGTTCCCGCATATCCCTCATTTTCGCGGCAGAGAGCACATTTCGGATATCCGCTCTGCTTCATAAGCTTCGCCGCCGCAATCGCTTTAGGGTCTTTTTCGGGCTTGGATAGATTGATCGTAATGTCAATATCCCCGTATTCGGTAGAAATCTTCCATTTTCGGTCCTTCTTTATCCGGTCACGTCTGATATAATTGCTGTCACAGCTGAGCTTATAATACCAATCGGTTGCCGTTTCGGGAGATATACTGTAAAGCTCTCTGAATTTTTTAATAATCTCACCCGGATACGGCATGAGAAGTCCCATAATTTTGGTATCAAAAAGATCTCTCGATACAATGCCGTCCTCACATAAGCCTTTGCTCACCGCATAATCGGTTATTTCTTTTAAAATACTGCAAAGCTCTCTTTCGGAAGCGTTTTCGGTGTCCTCAAATTCATCCAATCCGAGGACACCGATAATTTTATTAATCATATAGACACGATCATATTTCGTGATAAGTCCGTTTCTCTCTCCGTAATTCACAAGTTCCTTTATAGCAGTATATATCATATGTGTTCCTTACATAGCTTCCGGCAGTCTGAAAACCGGTTTATTGTGATCTCTGAATATTGCTTCGTCCGTCATAGAGGCGTATTTAGGCTTCAAACCTTTTTCACGGCGCGACAAATCAAACGTCAGATCATAATGCTTCATTTTTCCGTGAAGATTTATCATATTCCATGCGTGGCGAAGGTGATCTTCATTTTCACTTCCTATCGCAACAATAGACTCAATGCCGAGTCTGTCAAGCATGAGCTTTACGGTTTTGGAGATTCCCTCGCACACTCCTATACCGTGAGACAGCACGCCGTAAACCTCATGAGAATAATTCTTTTCAAGCTTATCATATCTTACATTTTCAAATACAAAGCTGCGCACAAACTCGACCGCTTTGATTTCGTCAAGAGAAAAGGCAGGACGTAAAATTCTTTCCAGCCGGACCGACAGCGCTTCTTTCATCCGAGAAATCTGTTTTTCGTTAAAAAGATACTTTGGCACAACGGAAATATGCTCTGAACTCATTCTGCTCCGATACACCGGCTCCGCCGCATAAAATATTTCCGGTCGGTCAAGCTTCACCATGGAATATATTTCCGAAATACGGCGGTATTCAAGCTCCGGGACCTTTATCTCCTGTTCCATAGAGAGAAGCCCAGAAGATATTTCGGTGTACGCCTCAGCCTCGTCCCCGTCAAGAAGGCTTTTATACCAGAAATAACCGCCCATCAGGAATGTCTGTCTTTTACCACCGAAAACGCCTCGTCAGCGATCTCTATGGTTTGCGCAATGTCCTCCTCCGAAAGAGAAGCGTTTATAAAGTGATTATGATGATTGGTAAAGAAAATTCCTCTCTTGACACATTCCGCGATCCATTCCTGATGAAGCATAAGGGAAGGATCGTCTGCAATTCTCAGATAAAACAGCGACGGGATCCCGCTCACATGAAGATCATAGCCATATTTGTTTGCCGCTGAAATAAGTCCTTCCTTGAGCTTTGTTCCCTTCTCAATGAGAATTTGGGGACTGTTCAGTTTCTTCATTTTGTTTATACAGGCAATTCCTGCCGCAAACGGAACGGCGGAAAGCCAATAGCTGCCTGTATAGGAAAGCGAAGATGCCGCATTTTTCAGGAAATTCTTTCCGCAAAGCGCCGAAACATTGTAACCGTTCGCAAGAGCTTTACAGAAACATATTAAATCTGCCTCAAAGCCGAAATAATGATCGGAGCCGGCGATATCAAGCCGAAATCCTGCTCTTACATCGTCGATAATCAAAACCGCATCATTATCAGTGCAAAGCTTTCTCGTTTTCTGCCAAAAATCCTTGGCAGGGAGAGCATTATCCATAAAATTATTGTGCATATACGGCTGAGCAATAACAGCGGCAATCTGTCCTTTGTTATCGTCAAAAGCCTTTGCAAGAGCGTCGGCATCGTTCCAATCCAGATAGATATTGTTAGAAACATCCTCCGGAGTAACCCCGGCATAATCGATCTTTTGCGTCCATGGTGAGATACCGTGATAATACCCTTTAAAGAAAACGATCTTCTTTCTGTGGGTATAGGCTCTCGAAACCATTACTGCCATTGTGGTAACATCATTTCCGTTCTTGGCAAAAAACGCCCAATCCGCGCTGTGAACCGTATCAACAAGAAGCTCGGCAAACTCTATCATTTTTGTATTCGGAGCGGTAACGCAATCTCCGAGCTTTCTCTGCTCCGCCGCCGCTGCGTCAACATCAGGATCGTTATAACCTAGTATATTCGGACCGTATGCACACATGTAATCAATAAATCTGTTGCCGTCAACATCCCAGAAATAGCTTCCCTGTGCTCTCTGAGAAAAAAGAGGAAATGCGTCAACCGGAACATAGCACCCCTCAGCAGGGCCCTGATGACCGTATATTCCGGAGGGAATCACTTTTTCGGCGCGAATAAATGCTTCGCGGCTTTTGGTATAATCATTTATCTTATGCATTGGTTTTCTGCCTTTCTATTCCGTATTGATCAAGCAAGATAAAGCGACACGCGGTCGAGAATCCGATTTACATTATCTATCTGAGAAATCATTCCGCCGATTTTAATCCGTCCCATTCCTACGCAGGCAACACTGTTGACTCTGCCTGCAAACAAGTCATTGGCAAGGCTGAGATTTTCAAATATCATATAGGACAGGAAAGAATCAGGCATGGAATGAACCGTTTTGAGCCGATGCTTCTCTGCAATAACAGCCGCTCCGAGTTCGTCTCCGACAGCAAGCTTTATTGTGCCGTCGACAATATACGAAGCGCTTGCTTTTCCGATATCGTCATGATTTCCGATCTGGGATATTGCCTCTGCTACCACATAAAAAGTCAGATATGTACTGATTCTGAAAAATTCAGGATTCTTCAGATCTTCATCCGTTGCTCTTAAATACTTAGTAAGGATATCCGTCAGCATCGTAAACTGTTTCGTAAGGAAGCCGATTTTTGTAAATCCCTTCGAAGGAATAGGCGTAACGGTACCGTTGATCATTCCGTTGAATTTTGCACAGCTTGAAAAAGGAAGCTTTATGTCAACATTTTCCAATCCGTCAAAAACACGGCAGCTTCCTTTGTCAAACACAAGCGTCCCGGACGGACCGTCCTTGACAGCAATCCCTACCGATATGCTTTTATCCGATATAAGCGCAGCGGCTCCTTTATCAAGACGACACAGCTCCGATAACGCTCCGAGAATCGCATAGAAATTAATATACGCAAGAGTTTTTTCATTTTTCATAAAAGCCCCAAGCCTTCCGAAAAGGCATTCCTTTCCCGCAAAACATCAAGACGGCAAAAAGCCGCTCAAATCCGTTGAATGATAAGCGGTATATTTCTTCTTATGATAACGCCGAAATTTTGTCAGCATATGAAAACGACTACAGTAACGTTCATCATCTATATCCAATCATTCTTTCAGAACTTATACCCGCCTATCCTGAAATAATATCACATTTTTGCTGATTTGTCAATATTTATCATAATGGCGTATAAGCGTATAGATACCTGAAGGAAAAATTCCGAAGTGAACTCCGTTTTGAAATTTAAGGCAACACCGCACAATGATGGTTGTATAGCTGCGCTGCCGGATTTTTCATCAGACAATACCAATTGAGGAGGCAAAACCAGCTCTTCTGTCGACGAAATTGGTGAAATATGATGGAAAGATGCAAGCATAGGCGTTAGCTCCGTGCACCCGGCGGTGTTGCCTTAACACAAGCCCCCGGACATCTATCTTGCCGACGGAACGCGGCGTTTTGTCAATACGTAGCGCTTGAAACCTAAAATATTAAAATAAAACCGAACGAATCACATATAAAAAGGCGGATTACCGACCGCCCTTTTCTCTTGTTTCCCTTAACGGAGGAACCTTTTATTTTTTTACAAGAATACAATCCGCTCTCCCTATAGTCAAGAGAGACACTGCGGCGGACTGTTCAACAGAAAAAATTTTTTAAACCGCTCGCTTGAGCATCTGTTTTCAAATTACAAAACAGGGAGACACATGATTGATTCATCATTGCCTCCCTGATGTTTAAGGCAACATCGCACAATGATGGTTGTACAGCTACGCCGTCATAATGGTGCGGTATTACCTTATTGTTTTATTTCTTAGTATGGCAAGCATCGCTCATCGCACAATTCGAGCATCCGCATCCACACGAGGAAACTCCCTTTTTCTTGTTTTTTACCATGCTGATTATAATGACGGCAACCACGGCAATCAATACCGCGCAAATAATCATTGTCGCAATATTTTCCAAAAGCCAACCAAGCATTTATTCAGCCTCCATTTCTTACATTTATTATTTTGTCGCCTTAACCTTACAAGTCAGATGAATGGATTCTTTATACGGTCTGAAGAGCATATAAAGCATGAAAGCAAGTACAACGATAGCAGCAATCAATCCAAGCACGTTTAAATCGCCTGTGAAAGCGGAACCGAACTGATAAACCATCAGCGATGCGGCATAGGCGAACAGACACTGATAACCGACTGCAAACCACGTCCACTTTGCAGAGTTCATCTCACGCTTGATCGCACCGATAGCAGCGAAGCAGGGTGCGCAAAGCAAATTGAACACCAAGAAGGAATAACCGGCAATTCCGGTAAATGCGGAAGCCAAATTCTGATAAACCGTTCCCGCGCCGCCTCCGTAGAAAATCCCCATGGTACCGACAATGTTTTCTTTTGCAACAAGTCCGGTGATGGAAGCAACGGCTGCCTGCCAGGTTCCCCAGCCGAGAGGTTTGAAAATCCAAGCTATCGCATTGCCTATAGCGGCAAGAAGAGAGTAATCAAGCTCTTCCTCGGACAGCATACGGAAGGTACCGTCTGCAAAACCGAAATAAGTGGTAAACCATACAACAATAGTGGACAGAAGTATAATAGTGCCTGCTTTCCTGATAAAACTCCATCCGCGCTCCCACATGGAACGGAGAACATTTCCTACGGTCGGCAAATGGTAAGCAGGAAGCTCCATAACAAACGGAGCAGGCTCTCCGGCAAACATTTTTGTCTTTTTCAGCATAACACCGGAAAGAATAATGGCAGCCATGCCGATAAAATAAGCAGAAGTTGCAACCCAAGCACTGCCTCCGAAAATGGCACCGGCAATCATGGAAATAAAGGGAATTTTAGCACCACACGGAATAAAGGTAGTCGTCATAATCGTCATTCGGCGGTCTCTTTCGTTTTCAATGGTTCGGGATGCCATAATTCCCGGAACACCGCAACCGGTACCGATAAGCATCGGAATAAAGCTCTTGCCGGACAGACCAAACTTACGGAACACACGGTCAAGCACAAAAGCAATACGCGCCATATAACCGCAGGATTCCAAAAATGCCAGCAACAGAAACAGTACAAGCATCTGAGGAACGAATCCGAGAACGGCGCCCACACCGGCTACGATACCGTCATTAATCAGACCAACGAGCCAATCGGCAGCACCGGCGGATTCCAATGCATTTCCGACAAGTACGGGAATACCGGGAACCCATATACCATAGTCGGCAGGATCAGGTTCTTCAAAGCCGTTCTCTTCCAAATAAGTTACCGCCTCCAAATAAGTCATAGGAACGGTGGATTCTTCATCGGCTCCGTCGGGAATCTCGTCATAGTATACCGTTAATTCATTAACAGCCAGTGTTTCTTCATCTTCCGCCTTTACAGTAGCCGAGTCAGAAGAAGGATGAAATTCCTTCAGCTTCGTCAAAGCAGCGTCAGAATCGAAGTCTTCCGCCTCCACATCAAGACCGACAAAAGCCTCTGCTGCCTGTAAAGCAGCAGTGTAGTCCCCGCTCACTTCCTCATAGGAAGAAGCTCCGATACCGAAAAGGTGCCAACCGTCACCGAATAAACCGTCATTCGCCCAATCGGTTGCAGCAGTACCGACCGTTACCATAGCAATATAATACACAAGAAACATAACCGCAGCGAAAATAGGAAGCCCCAGCCAACGGTTGGTAACAACTTTATCGATTTTATCGGAGACAGAAAGCTTCCCGGCAGATTTTTTCCTGTAACACTGCTTCATTAATTTGCCGATATAGATATAACGCTCATTGGTAATAATAGACTCTGCGTCATCATCCAATTCTTCTTCCGCAGCCTGGATGTCGGCTTCAATATGATCAAGAGTAGCTTTGTCAAGCTTCATTTGTTCCAGAATTTTTTCGTCACGTTCAAAAATTTTGACGGCATACCAACGCTGACGTTCTTCCGGCATATTATGTACCGCTGCTTCCTCGATATGTGCCAAAGCATGCTCCACTGTGCCTGAAAAAGTGTGCATCGGAACCGTTTTACCGTTCTCAGCCGCATCAATGGCGGCTTCAGCCGCCTCCATGATTCCATCACCTTTCAAAGCAGAGATTTCAATCACTTTGCAGCCAAGCTCGCGTGACAGTTCTGCCGTATTGATCTTATCTCCGTTTTTCCTTACCACATCCATCATGTTAATTGCAACAACGACAGGGATACCAAGCTCAGTAAGCTGTGTGGTAAGATACAGATTTCTTTCAAGATTGGTGCCGTCGATGATATTCAAAATCGCATCGGGACGTTCCATGATCAAATAATTTCTTGCCACCACTTCTTCCAGCGTATACGGGGAAAGAGAATAAATACCGGGAAGGTCTGTAACAATAACATCGGTGTGCTTTTTGAGCTTTCCCTCCTTCTTTTCAACCGTAACGCCTGGCCAGTTTCCGACGAATTGGTTAGAACCGGTCAGCGCATTGAACAGAGTTGTTTTACCGCAGTTTGGGTTGCCCGCAAGGGCGATTCGTAATTTCATATATATTCCTCACCTTCTGATTAGCTGCGACTAACCGCCGCTTAAAAAATATAGGGATACCCTTCCCCAGAATCGTATGATTTTAGAGGTGCCCTTTATTCTATTTCTATCATTTCCAAGTCTGCTTTACGAATCGAAAGCTCATAACCACGGACGGTAACCTCAATCGGATCACCGAGAGGCGCAACCTTACGGATGTATACCTCTACTCCTTTTGTTAACCCCATGTCCATAATGCGGCGTTTAACCGCTCCCTCTCCATGAAGCTTTACAACTTTAACCGTGTCTCCGACTTTTGCCTGTTTCAGCGTTTTCATGCCTATCTCCTCCTGATGAACATTCTTATAAATATAATTGCCCAGAAAATCAGATCATAATTTTCTGTGCCATTTCCTTACTGATTGCAATGCGGGATTCCTTAACATTTACAATGACGCTGCCTCCGATCCTGTTGATAACCGTAACAGTTCCTCCCACCACAAAACCAAGATTTTCAAGATGCGCCTTGACCTCTTGTTTTCCGCCGACTTTTTTGATTATATTTTCTTCTCCTACCTCTGCAAGTGTGAGCGGCATCATATTATATTCCTTCTCTAAGTCCGTATTTGCAATTAGCACACACTAACCGCATACTGTAAACAAAGGTTAGCTCAAGCTAACTACATATTAGTATATCTCATCTGTCACCTTTTGTCAATAGTTTTTTCACAATTTTTATCATAGGATTTATTTTTGGAAAACAAGTCTATCAGTTATGGTATGCCTACTTTCATATTGTATATTTCGCACAGATTTACAATGATTACACTTGGCGCCGTAAAGGTTGAAAGCTCAGTCGCTCAACTATATCAGAGAACACTTACATCCGCTGCTCCTTTCTGCAAATAATCTTTCTCAGTTATAAATATTCTCACTGCGTTTTTTTCTGTTGCTACCTATTTTTTGCGTTCGCATCAGAAATTACCGTGAAATCTATTTTCGCTACCCGCTGATACAGCAAATGTTCAAGGGAATTTAAGGAATCATTGAATAAAACGTCAACGGATTTTTCGGCAGATTGATTGTCCTGCATCGTTAAAAAACTTGAAATAGGAAGACAATACCGCCGGGTTCTGACGGTACAGATGCGCAGTCGTATTTTCGTTAGACGATACCAATTGAAGAAACAAGAGTGACTCCCATGTCGACGAAATTGGTGAAGTATGACGGAAAAGGAACAAGCAGATAGGCTGTCAAGACACAAGCCGCGAACCGGCTGTGGTTGTCTTAACCATATTCCTGTGTTTTTGCCTTACCGTTCAATCAATCATCTCGGAAATTTGGATAGCCGATTGATTTAGCAATTCCTTAACTTTACGTTGCAATTCAAAGACAGCGCTGTTCAATCATGTTTCTCGATTCTTATGATAAGCTCTTATCAGTTTTCCTCTTATAAGAGAGTATATTGCTGCACTCAATAGAATATAAATTTATCCATTTTTTAAGGCAATACCGCACATTATTGACCGGTCGGAATGAATATCTATTCTTATCCTTTTGTAAATCATAACCATCTGTTGAGATAGGTGGTTATGATTTACATTAATTTTATACTGTTCCGGAAATTATAATTGTGCTGATACCAGGTGTGACGGTAACCTCACCAGTTGTTGGATTTTGCGAAAAAGTAGCTGCCGGTACGGTAATTTTACCTGCAACAGTTTCAAAAAGACCTGTTGAGGCATTATAGGTGTAGTCTGTATTTGCAGTAAGGGCCGTGCCATTAAGCGCCGCTGTAATATTTGACAATACTGGGTTAAAAGTATCGCTGAAAACGACCGAGTCAGCAGCAGTTGCCGCTGTATTTCCGTAGTTCTGAATTGTGAAAGTGTATGTCAACGTTCCATTGTCGGACACGGGAATAGGGCTTATTGATTTCGTAATATTAAGATCGGGACCGCTTGCGGCAGTTATGGTTTCCGTTGCGGTGGTTGCCGAAATCACGCCGCCACCTGAAACTGTAACTGTATTTACAATTTCACCGTTAGTATCAAGCGGTGCATAGATATTGACTTCCGCTTCGTAAACCAAAACTGCATTACTATTGGCAGGGATCGTAATACCGCTAAAAACAAGCGGCGGACCCGGATTAACGGTTGGGGCTGCCTGCAATACGCCGTTTATATAAAGTGCAGCAGTACCATTAACATAAGTTAACGGCGTTACACTTGTTGCACCGAGAGTATATGCGCCAAGATCATCGCTTAAAGTAATACCGCTTAAAGGCGAAGCCGACGAATTAACCAAACTTATAATATAAGTCACCTTATCGCCAGCGCGGTAAGTACCGTTGAGAGCTTTTTTGGCAATGGTTAATGCTTCGGTAATTTCGCCCACAGCAATATTGGAATTTCGTGTAATTCCATTGTAATTTAACTGCGCTTGATTAATAAATTGTGCCATATTTTCCTCCTGAAATTTTGTATAGTCTTAGGACTAACGAATTTCAATTCATTAGTCCTCATTAAATATTATTCAAAATAAGGAAGATCGTGAAAGATTATTCTTAAAGTCTCTCTACCAGAATCAGCATCAAAAGATAAATGAATCCCTTTTCGTCTCGGAAACTGTTTGATTAGACGAATCTCTTACAATTTGTTTTGGCCACCCCCCAAAAAAGTAAAAACTCCCGTCAACGCCTTCTCTTACATTTTCGGAGTTCTGTCCGCCCTTATCTGGGCGGCGGTATGAGTCTGATTATGACAGACATCAGCGAAACCATCGGTATGACCGATCCGATGTTTCCCGGTCTTGTGATCGGTATTATAGGTATGATCATGGTAATTATCAACTCCCCCCTCTATCGGAGTATGCTGAACGTGCGCTGTAAAAAATATGCAGATAAAATTATCACCCTCAGCGAAAAAATTATGAGAGGTTAAAGAAGAAGAAAATGTGTGTTAAAAAGTTCTCTAAAGATGCATTCACAGATATGAAGGCTGATGTCAAGGCACAACATGAAGTGAATAAGGCTAATTTTGCTGCCGTAAAGCTAAGTCCAAAGCCAATTGGGAAGAAGTAAAGGTGACGAATAAGCCGAAAACCCGTAAAGCTATAACGCAAACAGAACGTGATACACAGGTTGCTGAGGCAAATGAGCGTAAAACAGCGGCAGTAAATTAATTGATGAAATAGACAATAGAATGAAAAAAACAATTTCAATAATGGATGTCGAAGCACAAACCAACATACTCAATTGTACGGAAGTTCAAATTCCTGAAATGTGTAGAAATAGCGTGTTTTTATATCTTCATTTTTGCATCTCGATTTTTTGCTCTTAAAATATAAAAAAGCCTTGAAAATCAAGGCTTTTTTCTTGGTGATATCTTTTTATTATGTGACCAAAAAAATATCGTAAAAAACTCCGTTTAATTGTTTTCAATGGGGATAAAGGGCGTTTTTCCATTCCAACAGTATGGAGAGATGACCGTTCCGAAAATGTCATTCTCTCTCCAATCGTTAGAAAAATAAAAGAATCCGTCGCCAAGAGATGCCATACCAGTTGTTCCAAGTTGGAAATTCCAACCGTAAATACGGTTCTTTTCGTCATAGTTTCCAAGCTTTTTCAGCGAAAGCACCTTTCCTTGCTCGTTCATTCCTTTGAGCATTTCTAACCTCGGCTTTTCGTTAAGATCAATCATAAACAACGAATAGTTTTCAAATTCTGGCTTTTTGCCCTTGTAAACAGCCGCAAAAATACCATTTGTATATGAATCGTATTCGATATTTTGTATTCCGTATGTCGTATTACCTGTGTAAACGAAGTACTTTTCATCGTATCTTGCCGGCCCGAAGGTATGCAAATCGTCCTGACATAAGGATGTTGCATACCTATCCCAGCCTTCTGTATCGTATTTCAAAATTACCTGATAGTCGTTGTCGCATCTTTCGTTGTCGGAATAAATGCCGTACGCAACATATAAAAAATTCTTGTTGCTTTGCCGTTCGACATCAGGGGCAAAGGTAACACCATCAATTCCGCTACAACCGTATCGATGATTTTCTTGCATATAGTCGGTAACGACATCCTTTAGATAAATCGCCTTCATAATACCGTCGTTTTCGGCGTTCATAGCAATTCGGTCTATTTTATCAACGTCGAAATACACGATATAAAAGCTGTCCGAAAAAGCGACCTGACTGTTTTGAGCCTTTAGGATGTGTCTTCCAATGATATCGTTTTTGTATTCCAGCGAACCGTAGACACGCCTTGTATTTTCGTCGAACGAGATGCATCCCAAATGTCCGACAATTCCGTCAACCGTACCAACAACGTTGCCCTTCATATCTATTTTCATCAAAACGGTGGTAAACGAGCAATACATAAATCCGCCTGCTTTATCGAAGGCAATTCCTTGAATATGACCGCTTTTTGAAGCTTGAACTCTTATGGTCGGATAATTCATGATACATTTCCTCCAATTTTTCTATTTCAATTATAACACACAGCAAACTGTATGTCAAGAAAGTTGGAGGGATCGTAGCCACTCACGCCGAAGGAGTTCAATTATTCATTAGCGAAGCAACTTCATATTTGCCGAAGGTAAATGTTTTATTATTCATTCAAAAAACATTTGAATGAATAATAAAACATGAATAATACAAACGGGTGAAAAGGTGTCTAATCGAGGTAAAAACTAAAAAAAGGTGTCCAACTCATATTTCGTGAGTTTTAGTATGATCTTGAACCCATATAAGCACTATTTTCCACTTTTGCTCTTGCATTGTTTAATTTTGTTTCCCCAAACATCCGCATTGTTAATGTAAATATCATAAAGCTGTTCATAAGAATGAAGCCTGCGAAGTCTTCCGCTACCGTGACGAGAAGGAATTGGGGGCTGAACAATACCCACGAATATTCCAAGTATGACAACGGTAAACCAATTTGGGATGTGGAACAAAATAAGAAAAGCAACAAAGAATAACGGATAGTAGCAAGCAAGCACGATATTGGATAGCCATTTTCTCGGCAGTATCTTGCTCCAAAAACGATATTCTACCACGAAAGTGTCAAATATGGGAGTGCGAATCATTCCCAATAAAAGCCAAATCGCCATGAAAACGATTATTTGAGCCGTGGAAGCCCCGGGAGCATTTATAAGTAATGCTACATATATAGGGCACAGAATAATGATTGCCGCTACAGCCAATATCGGGGGTAATAAAGAGGTAGTGCCCTGTATACGGATATCAATATCTTTTCTGAATTTCTTTATGCGCGACAATAAAGATATCGGGAATTTTTCAAGAACGAGGTGTTTTGTGCCTTGCGCATAATATGCTACCAAGCGAAAAGTCTTGGCGGGATCGCTTTTGTATCTCGGCTTTGCGTCAATGGCATATTCGATTTTTTCTATGGCATCCCATTTAAGCATTCCTTTAGGGTGATGAATACCTTCTTCATTAAGTACACAAATAATTCTTCCAAAAAAATGCTTGTTCAGCACTCGAAGTATCAGGAAAGGCAAAGAAAAAACAGCGCATACCAAAATCGATGTACCAAAGGTAGAGGATAATTCGTATTGCCCGTGATTTCCTATGGTAAGCGAAAACAATGTAATGGCATAAGGAACACCGAGCATTATAGAAAACAAAAATATAAGCGGAGCGTTAAAATACTGTCTGCGTATCTTTTTTCCGTCTATTCCTCGCAAATCATTTTTCTTCACGAAGCCACCGCCTTTCTTGCTTTATCATACCACAAATCCGCGAGAAATGCAAGGGACTCGGGCAAACTCGCATCCCAATCACGCCGAAGGCGTGTATATCATCCGCAACTTGTTGCGGTATATCATCAATGCGAAGCATTGTATATCATCAAGCCGCAGGCGAGTATATAAATACACGCCGGCGCGTGATGAGATACAAGGGCGGCGAGCCGCCCTTGATGATATATGCCGCACTTCGTGCGTCAATGATATGCCAAGCCTGCGGCTTGGATAAACAAAAAAGGAACTTTTGGTAGACAAAAGTTCCTTTTTTGTTGGCTGCGGAAGAAGGATTTGAACCCTCACAAACAGAGTCAGAGTCTGTCGTGCTGCCATTACACAATTCCGCATTAACTTAACGGTAGATATTATAGCAGAAACAGAATCATTTGTCAATAGTTTTTTTCAATTCCCTTCAAATTTTTGATATAAAAAAGAAATACGGTCAATCATTTTGACCTAAAAATATAGAAAGAAAAGCATTCCGAATGACAAGTTTTTTGTCTGAAAAGGCCGTATCTTCAATATAAATCAGAAATCGGAAAGATAATATTTTATAAGCTGTAAATAAAGATGATAAAAAGTTATAAAAATTGTAAAATTCTCATTTTTTATTCATAATTAAGGTATATAATAATAGTGTATAGGGGTAGGTTTGCGTTCCGGCGCTGCCGCAAGCTTCCCAGCGTAATACCAATGAGAATCATTTCGCCGGAGAAACGGACATACAATGAATAAAACGTTAAAAAAAAGCTCGCAATTCAGCGGAGTTAAAGGGCCTCTGCTCACAATAGTAATGGATGGCGTCGGTCTTGCACCGGACAACGGTGCCAATGCCGTAGCCGCAGCATACACTCCCACACTTGATATGCTGATGTCAAAATATCCAACAACCGCTCTTAAGGCGCACGGCACGGCAGTCGGTCTTCCCTCTGACGATGACATGGGTAATTCGGAAGTCGGACATAACGCTCTCGGTTCGGGACAGGTTTTTGCTCAGGGAGCAAAGCTCGTATCCCAGTCCATAGAAAGCGGTAAAATGTTTTCCTCCGAAACCTGGAAAAAAGTGATCGGAAATGTTCTGCAAAACAACTCCGTTCTTCATTTTCTCGGCCTTTTTTCCGACGGCAACGTTCACTCTCATATAGACCACCTGAAAGCAATGATATCCCAAGCAAAAAAAGAAGGAATAAAGACCGTCAGAGTCCATATTCTTCTTGACGGAAGAGACGTAGGAGAAACCTCGGCTCTCGATTATATCGAGCCTTTTGAAGACTTTATTTCAACCCTGCGCAATGACAATTTTGACATAAAAATTGCCTCCGGCGGCGGAAGAATGAAGATCACTATGGATAGATACGAAGCGAACTGGCAGATGGTTGCCGAAGGCTGGAAAACCCATGTCCTCGGTGAGGGCAGACAATTCGCCTCTGCCACAGACGCCGTACAAACCTACCGAAAGGAAACCGGCGTAATCGATCAGGATCTTCCCTCTTTTGTTATTGCTGAAAACGGAAAACCGGTCGGAACTATAAATGACGGGGACAGCGTTGTTTTCTTTAACTTCCGCGGGGATCGTTCCATTGAAATTTCAAAAGCATTTGATGAAGAGCACTTCGATAAATTCGACCGCAAAAGATATCCGCAGGTTGTATATGCCGGTATGCTTGAATATGACGGCGATCTTCACATTCCGAAGAATTACCTTGTAAATCCTCCGGAAATTACAAATACGCTGAGCGAATATCTCACCGATACCGGAATCACCGAATATGCGATATCCGAAACACAGAAATACGGTCATGTAACGTATTTCTGGAATGGAAACAAGAGCGGTAAATTCAGCGACCGGCTTGAGACATATGCAGAAATCCCTTCCGACGTTGTTCCCTTTGAACAGCGTCCGTGGATGAAATGCGCTGAAATAACAGATACGCTAATCGAAGCGCTGAAATCCGGAAAATACAAATATCTGCGATGCAACTTTCCGAACGGCGATATGGTAGGTCATACCGGAAATTATGCTGCAACGCAGTGCAGCATGGAAGCGCTTGATCTTCAGCTTGCAAGAATTCTGAAGGTTGTGGATGAGCTTCACGGCGCGGCAATTATAACTGCCGATCACGGAAATGCCGACGAAATGTATGAGCTCGATAAAAAGACGCAGCTTCCGAAGGTCGGAAAGGATGGCAGCTTCAAGGCAAAAACAAGTCATACCTTAAATCCCGTTCCGCTTATTATATATGACAATTTTACCTCTTCCGAATATACGCTGAAAAAGGACGGCGGGCTTGGACTTTCCAGCATAGCGGCAACCGTGGTAAATCTTCTCGGATATGAAGCGCCGGACATGTGGGATCCTTCCGCAATCAGCCGGTAAAAATATTTTAAAAAAGTATTATCGTTACAGACGATTTTGAACTCTGTTGTACAATCAATTACGCTGCGGAAGATTTACGCACGTTTATCGTCGCCTTCCAAAATCATAATTTTGGAATACTCCCCTCGGCGTGCAGACCTGCTTTGCTCGTCATTAAGGTGTTTTTTCGTCGGAGAATCTCCCGAAAAAACGAAATGGAATTAAGGAATCACAGAACAAATCGTCAACGAATCTTTCCGACAGATTGATTGCCCGGCATCGTAAAATAATTCACCTCAGAATTTTGTATAACCGATTTCATCAGCGGTTTCTTAAGGCAATACCGCACATGCTTGTGTTCAGCTACGCCGCAGATTTTTTAGTTGAGGAGGCAGGAATGTCTCCTCTGCCAACAAAATTTGTGAAGTACGACCGAAAAGAGGCAAGCAAATGCGCAATAAAGGCATTAGCCGTGCAGCCAGCCGGCGGTATTGCCATAAATTTGCTGATTTTTACAAACGAATCATTATCGTTAGGAAAGGAGAAAATCATGAGTGAATATACTGAAAATAATAACGGGAACGAATCCTCGTCGGATTTTATCCGTTCTGTATTCACGCTTTCATCTGACGATATCATAAAAGAAAAGAAAAAAAAGTCACCCTCCGCCTTTATTTTTGATCATATCAGGACAATCGTTCTTATCGTTTGTGGCGCGGTGCTTGTATGGAGTTTGCAATATATCATCAAATCCCTCATACACTATCAAAAAGCCGATAACATCTACAACGACATCGGTAACATTATCATGGGAGACAACGGTGAAAACGGAGCAGAGGCAATGCTTGCCTCACCCAAAACGCCGATCTCTCCAAACTATTCTGCCTGTCAGGAGCTTTCAGACAACGATTTAAATGATATTATCACAACGAAGCCCATCAATGAGAAGTATGAAAGGATAAAAAACAAACTTTATTCTCTGAAGGAACTATATCCTGATCTTTACGGCTGGATCGAACTTCCGAATACGCAAATCAATTATCCCATCATGCAAACCGATAATAACGACTACTATCTCACCCATTCCTACACCGGAAGTTCTCTTCAAGCGGGATCCATATTCGCGGATTACCGATGTGACAGTACCCTGATGGATAATTACAATCTTGTTCTGTACGGTCATCATATGAGCGCTTCCAACGTCGGTTCCATGTTCCATTCTCTGGACAAGTTCCTTGACGAGGACTTTTTCAGAAATAATAATACGATTTACATTTATACGCTCGACGGGATGTACACATATAAGGTGTTTTCCGTTTATTCCACCGATAAATATTATCCGTATATTCAAACAGTTTTCACGTCGGTAAACAGCTTTGTCTCCTTTGCCGAAAGAATTGCCGGAAATTCAATATATCAGGTTGATAATTTGGACTTCGGCTCCTCTGACCGGCTGCTTACACTCTCCACCTGCACCAATCTGACAGGAGATGGCAGACTTGCTGTTCATGCTGTTCTTGATTCATACATCAACTGATATTTTTGAAAGGCATTCATCATGGAATTAAAGCTCTCGGTACTTATACCGATGTATAACGAAGAAAAAACCGCCGTTGATACCGCTGCATCGCTGACTGCGTTTCTTGACAAAAAATTCCCCGGCGGAGATTATGAAATCCTCTTTTCCAACGACGGAAGCCGCGACAGATGCGCGGAACTCGTAGAAAAAGCTGCGTTCCCTCATGTCAGAGTCGTCGGGTATCCCGATAATCGCGGAAAAGGATCCGCCATAAGGGAAGGCATATTTCAGTGTAAAGGCGAGGCTATTGTATATACTGACTGCGACTTGGCATATGGCTGCGATGCCATATATAATATTTATAATGAGCTTCTGTCAAGCGAATCCGAACTGGTAATCGGTTCGAGAAATCTGAGTGCCGACGGATATGAAGGCTATACGGCAATGAGAAAGCTGATGTCAAAAACCTATATCAAGCTTATTTCCGTCATAGCCGGATTCCAATATTCCGATTCACAGTGTGGTATCAAGTGTCTGCGAAACAATACGGCACAGGAGATATTTTCAAAATGTACTGTAAATGGCTTTGCTTTCGATCTTGAAGTACTGATTCTTGCCGGAAAACTCGGCAAACAGGTAACGGAATTTCCGGTTCATATTATCAACCATCACGAAGCGGATTCAAAGGTCAGTCCGATCAAAGATACTTTTAAAATGATATCAGATGTTATAAAAATAAAAAAGATACATAAGAATTTATGAGAGCATCTGAAACGTGTAAAATGCTTTCATGCAGAAGCAATAACGCTTTTTCTGCCGATTCAAAATCCGAGAATTTTGTAGCAAGCTTAAGGCAATGCCACCGGAAAGAAACGCCTTCGTTTTATTCAGTGATTCCTTAGCTGTTACGGTATCAAAAAAATCTGTCAGGGGGCTTCTCATGTGAATGAGACAGTCCCCTGACAGATTTTTTCACCTATATATCTGCCTGCTTTTGATACCCAAAGCAATCAAAATCAATTCTTTCCGGAGGCAAAATCGGAACAAGTCCGAAAAATCGCGATTTCGTCCTCGATTTTTCGGAGACTGTAAAAAACATGAAGTTTTATAACAGTCCTCTTGTTTTTTATGGCGCCGGCTCATCGGCATTTTTTCTCAAATTACGCCAAAATGAATCGAACAAAACAGCAATGTTTCTTTAAGGCAGTACCGCCCAATGATTGTTGTGCAGTTGCGCCGCCGGATTTTTCGTCAGGCAATACAAACTGAGAAGGCAGGAACGGCTCTCCTCTGCCGACGAAATTTGTGAAGTATGACGGAAAAGATGCAGGCATATGCGCAACAAAGGCGTTAGCTGTGCACCCGGCGGTATTGCCTTAACCTCCGAGTTCACTGTTCCGGAATATACTCTCCGAACCATATCGATTTCAGTGTTTTCACTTCTATATGATTGATCAAACAACCGCTTTCAGAAGTCATGGACATACCCTTGCTTGAAGTATCAGGCTGTATTCTCGCACTGAAAGTATACAGCCCGTCCCCCGCATACATCTCAAATGTCGATTTATCAACATAGATACAAATATCAAAACTATCATCAGCGGCGTCTTTCTCTGAGAGAGAAAATTCGTAAATCCCTGCCGCCTTCATATCGGGGATAATATTCTGAAGTCCCGTTCTGTCGAAGCAGAAGGTACGGCTTTTTTTATCGAATTGCAAAATCACCGATTCCTTCTCGCTCTTGCATATCTCAAGCCTGAAATCTTCCGTCATAGTCATATCAATTGACAGCTTCAAGCAGAAAGAACTCGATAAAACGCCGGATAATGCGTCGTTTCCGGAAGAAAGAAATACATTATTGCTTTCAATCAGCGTGTTCCGGTCGAGAGAAGCCGCCTCGGCAACAGGCTTTTGCTTAAGCCTGAGACCTATGCCGTCAATATTTTCAAGGACAAGCTCCACCGGAAGACTCATATTACCGTTCCATATGCCATCGGGGGGCATAGTATAAGCCCAATTGTTCATCCAGGCAATCATGATCACTCTATCGTCGGGAGCATTATTGAAAATAATGCCTGCGTAAAAATCAGGTCCCTCATTCATGGTTATATATTCGGATTCGGGTACAAATTTACTTCCGTCGAAGTTTCCTATATAATACCCGCGTGACCCGCACGTCAAGATCCATTTTTCAGAGTCGGTTCCTTTTATTTTTATTTTAAAAAGATCCGGACACTCTGTGAATATTCCGGTTTTGGACTCCGGCGTCCATTTTTTCAGGTCAACTGATGAATATATGCTTACCTCTCCGCCTGCGACTACCATAATCCATTTGCCGC
>ERZ1106976.1869-NODE-1869-length-19987-cov-4.005669_pt1 | contig 19987 bp, 14 predicted proteins | sample MGYA00403687_ERZ1106976 | MGnify/ENA primary metagenome ERZ1106976 (study PRJEB35170, sample SAMEA104062446) | human gut metagenome | biome: human gut; feature: human-associated habitat; material: faeces | place: Denmark | collected 2013-02-22 ... | reverse complement strand
TACAAAATACCGTTTCCTAGATCTAAGGCTTCTTCAGATTCTTTCTCACCATTTTGAGTTCCAGTACCTATATCGTAAAAGTTATCATCGGCACTAATAGCGATTGGAATCCATGAATTAGGAGAAAAAACAGATAAATAAATTGGTTCTTTTCTTCTAGGACAGGGAATAGGAATAGTTCTGAAACCTATTTTATGCATTTTCGTTACATCAAGCACATCGCAATTCGCAAACAATTCAGGATATATTTTTTGATAACGGTCAAAAGTTTCCGCAGGAGTTATAGTATAAATTTTTCGATATATTTTAGGCATCTTACGAATAGGTAATGCATTATTTTCGTTTCCATTATCATTTTGAAAGGATACAATCTTATCATCGGGCAATATCATTGAAGCAAAAGAATGTCCATTATTGCTACTACGCCATTACAACCAATGTACTTCTATCATCACATTTACCACACCCTGACTGGATAATAGAAGTATAAGTCTTCAATGTATCTTTATAAAAATCTGGCGATAACTCTATTCTAATTTGCGCATTTATGTTTTGTGCAGTCTTAACAATATCATCGCTATTTCCACCTTTCAGCCACCTCACACAGTCCCATTTCCAATAGTACTGTAATGGTTCATTTGCAACTCGGTAAGGTAGAATGTATTCACAAAACTGCTCAAATGTATATTTCTTTAAATAAGGACTTTTTTCTTTTAACAAGAAAGAATATTCCAATGACTGTATGAGAGAGTCTGCTTTTACAATATCTATATCGTATATTTTCTCTCCTTCTCTATTAAGAGAATATTTATTAGGTATATTTTCTATTATAAAACAAGCTGCTTTATACTTATCCCTATTATTCTTTGTTTTGTAATAGTCTAAGAAATGAGTTAGTTCTGATTTATTTGCAGACTGATTGGCTACTATCCAAGCAATCCTCTCACTTGAAGAAGTACAACTCAATAAGAGAAAAACTAGAATTATTGCAAAAAATGTTTTCATAATATTGTTCTTTCTATAAAATGTTTTGTTTATTGCGTAATACAAAGATGGTGATAAAATGAAAAAGTATACGTCTAAAAAATACATTAATAGGATAAAATCATCCATTTTTACTAATTACATCTTTTCTCAGGGCTACATTATATCTCTTTAATTTATATGTTCTATTAGCCCTAAAATCGACACAATTTATATGAAATATTAAGTATCACAGCGGAATTATTGAAAGTTTATAAAGATTGTTTAGTCAATGTCTACACATAACTATGCCCTCATCCGATATACAAAAAAGATTCACAGTTGCACATTCATTACAATATGATTTGCAACACTAAAATTATGGATAGTACTACAACTAAGGATTCTCAAAGAAAGAAAGAAAGAAATAGTGTAAACCATGATATTCCCTGCCCAGTGACAAGCTACCTGCATCTAAAAAACGTCTATAAAGCCCAAAAGAAATAATTGATTACTTTTTCCTCAAATATTCATAACCGAAGCGACAGTACAGACACTTGCGTTTATCACAATACTCTTTTTGCAACTGTATCAACGCCTGACTATCCGCCGCACTGACAACCGGAAGCCCGGCATCACTCCACGAACGAATAATATGATTACTCTCCGCCTTCAATTCTTCCAGAAAACGTCCGGCACGTTCACACATTCGTTCATCTGCCTTATGCAGACCGTATGTATAAAGAAAAGGAACCACTGTATTAATGATAATCAAATCCTTGGAACGCTCTCCCATCGTCTTTTCCTTTTGAGAAGATAGTCGTCCGAATAGATAATGATTCTCCCAATAGGGAGACGTACGGGTATCCAGTAAAGCTCTCACGTCCGCCAGAGTTTCCGCTTCCAACAAACGTGAAAACAACTTATCCCCTTTCTGATAGAGATAAGCTAATTGCGCCAAGCGAATATGCGGAAAGTTTTCCGGACGAAGCCGTAGAAAACGCCATAACGTAGCGTCCATCCCCTGCCCGATTTCAAACTTCCGCTGCAAATAACGGAACTCCTTGCAAAGACGGAGACTATACTCGTCTTCCTGTTCCTTTTTCAGAAACGTTTCTTCCAACAATCCAGCCAAACCATAGAAAAAAGCCTCTATCTGAAACAAATCATTCCGGTGCTTATCCATCGCACGAAACGGCAACAGTCCCGCCCACGTTTCAAAAGCATCTCCATTTAAGCCAAAACCGAAATTACGGGCAAGGGTGATAAAAAAAGCATCTTCCCAATTACTGTTACAATGTTTGAGACGCTGTGTGATTAATTGCGCTTTCTGCTCCAAACGTTCCGTTTGCAAAGCGGTCAGCCAGGAATGAATCGTCAGTTTGGGAAGAGAGACAAGGATGGGATAACAAGCCGGATAATGATCCGCGACACAAAGTTCGTGGTAATGTAATTGCACATTTTCCGGACAGGTAAGTAACAGTTGCGGTATCTGTTCACCGTTGGAACGGGTTATTTCCGTATCTGCTTCACTCACTACATGGAGAATCACAGAGTCGTATGCTTTGTCAGAATGATGTCCGTGGCGAAACCAGTCGGAAGAATGTGTATGTATTTCGATGTTTCCCACCCATAAGGCGCCGTCAATCTTTAGTTTCGCGTTGAAAAAGTCGGGACCGGCGTTGGGGTTTTGCAGACCGGGGTCAATCACTTCTACCGGTAAGCCGTTGGTGGTTTGCAGTACTTTCAGGGGAAATAATTTATGCTTCCACACGTAGTGGAGAAGATGTTCCATGTTAACAAGACGTTAATGTGCGCTGCAAATGTAATAAAAATCTTATCTTTGCGACTATTATTTTGAATATAAGTCAGAAAACAATGAAAATAGCACTGATCGGTTACGGAAAGATGGGCAAAGAGATAGAAAAGGTTGCCCGTAGTCGCGGACATGAAATCGTCTGCATCATTGACATCAATAATCAGGATGACTTCGAATCGGAAGCATTCAAATCGGCCGATGTGGCCATTGAGTTTACCAATCCGATGGTAGCTTACAGCAATTATATGAAAGCGTTCAAAGCCGGTGTGAAACTGGTATCGGGCAGTACCGGATGGATGGCGGAGCATGGCGAAGAGATCAAGAAGCTCTGTACGGAAGGGGGCAAAACACTCTTCTGGTCGTCCAATTTCAGCCTGGGAGTCAGCATCTTCTCCGCTCTCAATAAGTATCTGGCTAAAATCATGAATCAGTTCCCTGCATACGATGTCACCATGAGCGAGACACACCATATCCACAAGCTGGATGCCCCCAGCGGAACAGCCATTACATTGGCGGAAGGTATTCTGGAAAAGCTAGACCGTAAAGACAAATGGGTGAAAGGGACTTTCCTTGCACCGGACGGAACCATTAGCGGAACCAACGATTGTGCTCCTAACGAACTTCCTATCAGCTCGATCCGTGAGGGTGAAGTTTTCGGACTTCATACCATCCGTTATGAGTCCGATGTAGACACCATTTCTATCACCCACGATGCCAAGAGCCGCGGCGGGTTTGTATTGGGAGCCGTATTGGCAGCCGAATATACTGCCACACACGAAGGTTTTTTGGGTATGAGTGATTTATTCCCGTTCTTGAATGACTAAAATATCAGAAGCTAGTTCTAAACAAATATAACATTATGAGACAAGCCACACGCGCACAATGGATCAAATGTGCCACTGCTATTCTACTTTACCTCATCTTCCTTATCTGGGTACGGAGTTGGTGGGGATTAATTGTTGTTCCTTTCATTTTCGATATTTATATCACAAAGAAAATTCCCTGGTCTTTTTGGAAGAAGTCGAAGAATCCGGCTGTCCGCAGTGTCATGAGCTGGGTAGACGCCATCGTGTTTGCGTTGGTTGCTGTCTACTTCGTCAATATCTACATCTTCCAGAATTATCAGATTCCTTCTTCTTCATTGGAAAAATCATTGCTGGTGGGCGACTTCCTGTATGTGAGCAAGATGAGTTACGGTCCCCGCGTACCGAACACTCCCCTTTCCATGCCGTTGGCGCAGCATACATTACCTGTCTTCAATACTAAATCATATATCGAGTGGCCACAATGGAAGTACAAACGGGTACCGGGCTTCGGCAAAGTGAAACTGAATGACATTGTTGTCTTCAATTTCCCCGCAGGAGATACGGTAGCAGTGAACTACCAACAGACAACGGACTTCTATACGCTGGCTTACGGCGAGGGACAACGTATCTATTCCAAACAGATTGAAATGGATAGTCTGACACGCGCCCAGCAACGTGCCATCTATGATTTGTACTATGCTGCCGGACGTAAACAGATAATGAACAACCCGCGTACTTACGGAGAAGTCCTCTGGCGTCCGGTAGACCGTCGCGAGAATTATGTGAAGCGTTGTGTCGGCCTGCCCGGTGATACCCTTCAGATTGTAGACGGACAGGTGATGATTGACGGTAAAGCGATTGAGAACCCCGAAAACCTGCAATTCAACTATTTCGTACAGACCACTGGTCCGTACATTCCCGAAGATATGCTTCGTGAACTGGGTATCAGCAAGGACGACACCATGCTGATAGAAGACTCCGGCTGGGAAAGCGGACTGCTGGAAATGGGACTGGACAGCCGGAATGCACAGGGCAAACTGAATCCGGTATATCATTTCCCGCTAACCAAGAAGATGTATGAAACGCTTTTGGGCAACAAAAAGCTAATCAGCAAAATAGTAATGGAACCCGAAGATTATGCCGGACAGATGTATCCGCTCAATCTTTATACCAAATGGAACCGCAACAATTACGGTCCGATCTGGATTCCTGCCAAAGGAGCTACCATTACCCTCACAGAAGACAACCTGCCTATCTATGAGCGTTGCATCGTAGCCTACGAAGGCAATAAGCTGGAAGTGAAACCGGACGGTATCTACATCAATGGTGAAAAGACCAACGAGTATACCTTCAAAATGGATTATTACTGGATGATGGGTGACAACCGTCACAACTCCGCCGACTCCCGTTATTGGGGTTTTGTACCCGAAGATCACGTAGTGGGCAAACCGATTGTTGTATGGCTATCGCTTGACAAAGACCGTGGATGGTTCGACGGCAAGATTCGCTGGAACCGCCTCTTCAAGTGGGTAGACTGATAAGTGAACGGATAGAATAGAGTGATAAGGTGATAAAAGTTGATGAACATTCGTAAATTCAAATGGATACTAGCATTTGCCGGAGCAGTAGTCGTAGTGCTTCTGCTCCGGGGATTTGCTTTCACGTCCTGCCTTATCCCTTCCACCGGCATGGAGAATTCCATTTTTCAGGGTGAACGTATCCTGGTCAACAAATGGAGTTACGGGCTGCGGGTTCCTTTCATGTCGCTTTTTTCTTATCACCGCTGGTGCGAGAGTCCTGTGCGTCGGCAAGACATCGTAGTATTCAATAATCCTGCGGGAATCCGGCAACCTGTCATCGACCGTCGGGAAATCTATATCAGCCGCTGTCTCGGAGTTCCGGGAGATACGTTATTGGTCGATTCTCTTTTCTCCGTTATTTCTCCGGAGGCACAGTTTAACCCGGATAAGAAAAGACTTTATTCGTACCCCGCTTCAAAAGAAAATCTGATTACGTCACTCATGCATACCCTTTCCATCACCAACGACGGATTGATGGGAAGTAATGACAGCACCCATGTGCGCAGTTTCAGCCGTTACGAATATTATCTGTTGGAACAGGCCATGAATGGGAAAGAGAGCTTCGTTCAACCTTTGTCAAACAAAGAAGATGCCGAACCAAATCCGCTGATTGTCCCCGGAAAAGGGAAATTTATCCGAGTCTATCCCTGGAACATGACCTTGCTGCGGAATACCCTCGTGATGCACGAAGGCAAACAGGCAGAAATAAAGAACGACACTCTCTACGTGGACGGAAAACCCACACAACACTGTTATTTCACCAAAGATTACTATTGGATGGGGTCTAACAATACCGTCAACTTCTCCGATTCACGGCTCTTCGGATTTGTCCCGCAAGACCATATCATCGGAAAAGCCTCCATTATTTGGTTCTCCAAAGAAAAAGAAACAGGGTTGTTTGACGGATATCGATGGAGGCGTTTCTTCAGAACAGTGAAATAATCTTCCGGATCATAAAAGAAACAACCCCTTCATTATATCTCATAATATCCTTAATAACAGAGCCTCCTAAACGAATTAAAATGAAAGAAATGAACATCGCTTATTTATCTTCAGCCTATCTCGCTCCCGTTGAATATTATACCAAACTACTGGCTTATGACAAGGTATTTGTAGAACAATACGACCACTATATAAAACAAACCTACCGCAACCGGTGCACCATTGCCAGCCCATCGGGTGAGTTAGCTCTTTCCATCCCAACCGTAAAGCCCGATACATTGAAGTGCCCAATGAAGGATATCCGCATCTCCGACCACGGCAACTGGAGACATCTACATTGGAACGCCATCGAATCGGCCTACAACAATACTCCTTTCTTTGAGTACTACAAGGACGACTTCCGCCCCTTCTATGAAAAGAAATACGAGTTTTTAATCGATTTCAACGAAGAACTCTGCCGGATGGTCTGTGAACTGATTGATATTCACCCCACCATTGAGCGCACTTCCGAATATAAGATGGAGTTTGCTCCCGGAGAATCCGATTTTCGGGAAGTAATTCATCCGAAAAAGGATTTCAGGGAAGTAGATACAGAATTTGTCCCACAACCTTACTATCAGGTTTTTGAGTCCAAACTGGGTTTTCTACCTAATTTGAGTATCATAGACCTGTTGTTCAATATGGGACCGGAAAGCCTGTTGGTACTGGGCAAGCGATAACCTCACATTGTTTGTGCCCAGTATGTTATCCTTCATTTTTGCTAAAGTGAAATAAAGATATGATAAATGATTTGAGAAACAAGAGAACTTTCTTATCTTTGTATTCGTTAGATACTTAATAATGAAAGGGAAATAGTTATGGATACAACTATGAATCAAGGTGTTTTTTTGAGTATACCAAAGTCTGATATAAAATTCTTCAAAGAGCTTGCAAAGAAAATGGGTTGGGACATTGATATCAGAGAAGACTTTTTAAAAGACTATATAGCATCACGTCCAAAAAGAGTGAATCTTTCTGAAGAAGAAATTCTTGCAGAATTAAATGCTATAAGATACGAGAAATGAGAATAATTATTGATACAAATCTATGGATTTCATTCATGCTAGGACGCAAGATTGCGACTATGCGCACATTACTTACCCATCCCTCGTTAGAAATATATGTATGCCGTGAGCTGCTAGATGAATTCTATGATGTTTCTTCGCGGGAGAAAATACGAAAATATATTCGTCCGGAAGATCTAGACGATACACTTAAACTTATCCATTTATACGGAAAATATGTCGTCATCCAAACAAAAAGCAAATCAGAGATTAGAGACAAAAAAGATCTTTATTTACTCTCTCTAGCCGATACGATCAAAGCTAACTACATTGTTACTGGAGACAAAGATTTATTAGTCCTAGAAAAACATAACCGGACAAAAATTGTAACTATAACAGAGTTCATGAAGTTATTGTAGCCCTCCCATCTGGAGGAAGATATTTACCGCTTCAAACTGTCATTATCTATAAATATTTCTATCATTGACAAAATGATTAGGGTTTAGCGATAGCGTCACATGTGATGTATCTCATATCATACTCTCAACTAAACCATAATCACTAAATGAGCTCTATAAAGCTGTTTATACCGCTACTTCTTCACGATTCTTCTCTTCATTAGATTCTGCCGCATCCAACCGATTCAATAAGTATCGTACATTCTGAAGATGTATATTGTTATTCCGATCCATTTTTTTAAATTGCCAACTGTTTTTAGTGGTATTCAGTATACAATTCATTAACGTTCCCACTGCATCAGCACTCTGGAAACGATTGGTATTGGAGATTTGCGTATTCATCATGTGCGCGCCGAATCCTCTAATCACCTCTTTCACACTTATCGACTTATAAGTACGGATAGCTTCAAAGGCCGCCACATTACTATAAAGCGTATTAGCTAAATCCTCCAGTCTCTTTCGATCTGTTCGTTCCACTAGATAGCTTTCAGGATTCATAAAACAATTGAGGGTCAGATAAAAAGACATCATTTCATCATCGGATGAAAAGATAGCGTGCATGAGTTGCGTCGCGTCCCCCGGACGGGCCTGCTGATTGCTTAAAACTTCTTCCATAAGAATTTTAATTAAATGGTGAATAAATTAAGTTTAATGGGGCGATACAGAAAGGTAGTTTTAAGGAATAAAAGAAGCGGTTCCGCCTGTCCCATTGCTCTTCACCATCCACAACAGGCAGTAGGTGCATTAACATCCTACATGGGGGTGCGAAACCGCCATATAGGAAAATGGGACAAGCATAAAAAAAGCTTGCCACACTAGATACAGCAGTTTCCCTGCTGTGGATTTTGATAAAGAGCATTGCAAAGATAGAATATAAAATCAGAAAAGAGAAAAGAAAATCAGTATTAATTGAAGTTTACAGCAATAAGCTTAAGACAGAACCGTCTAAAGACTACTTGCAACTATAAGATTCATTTTGAAGGTTCACCGGTTTCACCTTTAGCTGAATGACTATAAATCAAAACTTTATGGTGAAAGAGGATGCAAAATACAGAAAGAACCATCCTTCACCTCCTTCACAATGGCAAATAAAACAATACGGCATCGCAGAGACGCTTACAAAGATAAAAATCCGAAGGATAAATGACAAGATAGCACTGTGGAGATGCTTACATCATATAAATGAGTGTATACATCCAATTTGTTGGGTATATATATCCAATGTATTGGGCATATATATCCTGCACGTTGGATATATATATCCTACGTCTTGGGTATATATATCCAACAACTCAAGTATTAATAACCTAGATACAAAGTATTAATAGCCTATAACTCAAATATTAATACTTAAAACAACGGCACAGTACCTTTCACATCTCTGGATGCACTACCGATGACTGCCTCAAACTCGTACACCATTGAGCAAGATTAATAAAGCTATTTCGCAATTAGTTTCAAGCCTTGAAACAAAGTGTTTCAAGCAGGGAAACGAAGTGTTTCACACCGAGAAACGGATTGTTTCAAGCCTTGAAACAATTCTTGAAACTAATCGCTACTGGTGAAGAGATGGTGAAGTTGTTGCCCTTCACCCATAAACTCCTTATTCATCGAGGAAACAGAGAAAAGGTGAAAGGGGAGTTGAAAAGGTGGGAAATAAATATCCAGTGGGAAAAATTATTCGATTCTGTACGGAACAGGCAAATCGTCCACAGTTTGTGGACAAATTCGATTTTATCCTTTTCTCATCGAACTTAAAGCTACTTTTTCCTATATGGGAAGATAATACAAATTAAGGGTGAATGGTAGTAAGTTCTATCCCGACTATAAACAAAGAAGGCGGCTCCTGTACCCGGAACCGCCTTCATCTCCTAAAAAAAGATCTCTAACCAAACATCTACCTATTTCAACTCAAATGGTACAATACCTTTAATATCTCTGGATGAACTACCGATGATTGCCTCAAACTTGCCCGGTTCGGCCACCCATTCGTGTTTGGCATCATCAAAGAAGCTCAATGCTTTCTTATCAATCGTCAGCGTTACCGCTTTCTCTTCGCCCGGAGCCAGTTTCACTTTTTGGAAACCTTTCAACTCTTTTACCGGACGAGGGAGAGAGGATTTCTTATCACTGATATAAAGCTGAACAACTTCCTGACCTTCACGAGTGCCTGTATTCTTCACATTGACCGTGAAAGAGATGGTATCATCTGCTGTCATTGTCTTCTTGTCGGCCGAGGGTTTTCCATAGGCGAAAGTAGTGTAGCTCAATCCGTGTCCGAACGGGAACAGCGGTTTGATTTTCTCTTTATCCGCCCAGCGATAACCTACGAAAATATCTTCCCGATAGATTTCATTAATGGTGTCCCCTCTATGTTTAGACTGTGCCAGTTCTTCTTTATTACCCGGATATTCTCCCAGTTTATGAGCACCTACATCTTCCAGTTTTGCAGGGAAAGTGAAAGGAAGTTTTCCTGAAGGATTAGCGTCTCCCACCAATACGGAAGCAAGAGCTGTTCCGGCTTCCGAACCCAGGAACCAACCTTGAACAATAGCAGGCACTTCATTCACCCAAGGCATAGCCACTGCATTGCCGGAGATATTGACAACAATCAGGTTTTTATTCACCTTTGCCAGTTCGCTTATCACTCTATCCTGCGCGTAAGGCAAACCTAAAGAAGCACGGTCCGAATCTTCACAATCCTGATGATTGCTCTTGTTCAAGCCACCGAAGAAGATAACATAGTCGGCATCTTTAGCCACTTGCAAAGCCTCTGCGAGCAGTTCATCTTCCGAACGGTTGTCCTTCAAATCCTGACCGGTTTTCACACCGTTATACTCTCCTGTCGGATCGCCTACATACCCACGGGCATATACCACTTCCGCTTTTGAGCCCACACGGCTTTTCAGTCCATCCAACGGAGAAATCTCATATTTCACTTTCAAAGAAGAACTACCACCGCCCACAGTCATCATCTTTATCGCATTTTCACCGATCACTGCTATTTTCTTCGCTTTATTCAAATCGATAGGCAATACGTTACCGTTGTTCTGCAACAGCACAATTCCTTCTTCAGCTATCTCACGTCCGGCCTGCCCGTGCTCGGGAGAACCTAAAGAGCCGAATGGTTTGTGCGGGTCCATTGAAGTACGGAAAATCAGACGAAGGACATTGCTAACCTTTTCGTCCAGTTCCTTTGTTCCTACTTTACCCTCTTTTATCAGTTTCAGGTAAGGGAAAGCAAGGTAATAATTATCATACGCATTTCTCGTTCCGGCAGACAGTCCGTTCGTCCAGGAACCAAATTCCAAGTCCATACCATTGTGAATAGCCTGTTCGGTGTTGTGCACACCTCCCCAGTCGGACACTACAACGCCATCAAAACCCCATTCATCACGAAGAATATCTTTAAGCAGACGTTTGTTGTGACAAGCGTGCTGTCCCTGATAAAGATTATAAGAGCCCATAATCGACCATGTTCCACCTTCCTGAACAGCCGCTTTAAAAGCAGGCAGGTATATTTCATAAAGAGCACGATCACTCAATTGCACATTGGTGGTATGACGGTTGAACTCCTGATTGTTCAATGCATAATGCTTCACACAGGCAGCTACCCCATTCTCTTGTACACCTTTGATATAAGGAACCACCATAGTGGCGGACAGATACGGGTCTTCTCCCATATACTCGAAGTTACGTCCGTTCAAGGGAGTACGGTAGATATTCACACCGGGACCCAACAAGATGTCTTTCTTGCGATAACGCGCCTCTTCACCGATACTTTTCCCATAAAGATGCGACATTTCGGGATTCCATGTAGCAGCAAGACACGTCAGTGCCGGATAGGCAATACAGGAGTCGTTTGTCCATCCCGCCTGATCCCATTCATCCCACAACACTTCCGGACGGATACCATGAGGACCGTCGGTAGCCCATACTTCGGGGATTCCGAGGCGGGGAACGCCTGCCGAACTAAATTTAGACTGTGCATGAATCATCTTCACCTTTTCTTCAAGGGTCATCCGGTTCAATGCATCTTTCACTCGCTCTTCGATAGGCTTACCAGTATCCAGATAAACGGGCTTCTGCGCAAAGGCAGACAACGCAGTCATCACAGACAAGCCAAGTAACATTGTTTTGAGTTTCATGTTTATTGATGATATAAGAAATGAATTAATACTTTATTTATATAGACTCCCAAACAGGGGATATTTCCTAGTTGCGGACGGGTTTATTAATGTTTTTTACATTATTCCGACCAAAGATGAATCCTGAAAGGGTACTATTACACCCTTTCAGGATAGTTTCAATAAAAATCCGATATCAATCTTCAGATCAATTTATTTTCTCAACCTTCAGAATAGCATTAGCATTACCATTCGTGACATCAATGGTAAATCGATAAACACCTCCTTCTTCAAATGCTTTATTATCCTGCATTTCCAAGTTTCCGGAGCCTGTAAGTTTAAGCTGTTCCACTAAAGTATTACTTGCATAATTACTGAATTCTCCTCCCCAATCATTTTGATGGAAGAACTTAAAACTAATCACTTCCGGGTCACCACTAGTCTTCAACGTTTCCCCGGCTTTCAAGGTTAGCTGATACTTTTTAGGAGCAACTTGCGCCAGACAGAGCGCTTTACCTGGCTCCCAACCTACTTCGGAAGACGCAACAGAAGGCTTACCGATTCCTTTCCCGATAGCCCAAATTGCACCTGTTCCGTCATCTTGTAATTTGGCCGGTTTACCATCTTTCAAAGCCATTACAGAAAAATACTTCAAAACAGCATTAGCTGTCACCCGATAATCTCCGTTAATCGGCAGGAACTTCAATGCACCATCACTTTGTTTCTCAAAGAAGTCAGGATCGATCCACCACTCATTCAAATTATCAATGCCAGTGACAGTTATCATTTGACCACGTGTAAACACCTGATCCGACTTATATATATCAGTATCTGTCACCTCCATCTTATCATTACCAAAGAAAATATCCGGTGCAGGTAAATCTACCTTCCCTACTTTCTCCACTGTCAACACAGCCTTGGTATTGCCTTTCGTCACATCAACTGTAAACCTGTAAATACCTCCTCTTTCGAACTTCTGACCTTCTTCCAGTCCCAAGTTTCCGTCCGATGAAATTTTAACCAATTCACTCGTTGTAGAAATAGCATCACCCTTAAACTCGCCGTTGTCCCATTTATTGATATGGAAGAACTTAAAGTTAATATCATCCACTTTCATGGTAACGCCAGCTATAAATGTCAGTTGATACTTCTTCGCAGTAAGCTGTGGCATACACAGACCGTTTTCCGGAGTCCACCCTACTTCAGAAAGTGCCACCGACGGTTTACCGATTCCTGTTCCAATAGCCCAAATAGCACCTGTTCCATCATCCTGCAACTTGGCAGCCTCACCATTCTTCAAAGCAATGACAGAGAAATACTTCATTTTACCATTGGCTGTTATTTGGTAACTTCCGTCAATCGGCAGGAATTTCAATGTTCCATCTTCCTGCTTTTCAAAATAATCCTGGTCTATCCACCAATTATCATAATCAGGCACCCCTTCAAACGTTAGAATGTCATTTTTCTTCAAAGTCAACTTGATTGCATAGATATCATTCTCTACCAATTCCATATCTTCACCGTTCACCTTTAATTTGGCAAATGGTTCTGCCTCGTAAGTCAACGTATTAAACTTGATAGCATAATTTCCCGGTTCCGTATTAGAAAATGAGATAGCATTAGTAGAACCGGCTTCAATCGTTCCATTCTCCCAGCCGAAGGTCAATTCGTTCCCATTCTCTCCCACTTTCGGAGTCTTGATATACGCTTTCATCTTTTGCGAGAAGTCTCCTGTCACACTATACTTGTACATGGATTGACGTTCCATCCGGTACTCTTTTCCTTCCTCATCCACTAATGTCAGGTAGGGGAAGTCCGGTCGTGCCAGAGCGAGTTCTTTCGTCATTTCTGTGGTAGTAAAATGAATGTTCTGAAGAATATATTTCAAAGTTGCCTTTCCATTAGGAATATTAGCATAATAAGGAACAAAGATTTTACCAGTATAGTCATTTCCGCTTGTCTTTGTACGGATGACCGTTTCAGACACTTGTTCTTCTCCATAAAAAAGCTGTGCTTTCAACGTAGAAAGAGGCACATCCACATCCGAGGCTTTAATCGTAAACGGAAGACTGTCACCAAAAAGAGCATCTGCATTCTCTGCTTTGATTTCCATACTCGGATTACCGGGCAAGAATTCGTCATCATTACAGGAATTCATGGATAACATTCCTGCCAAAGCCAATATAATATAACTGTTTTTTTTCATTGTCTTGATCGTTTTAAAGTTCTTATTCCGACTTTGCCCAACGATAGGAAGTCACAGATTTGCCCGGAACATCATAAGCAAAATGACGCTTACCATCACTTAAGGTTATCTTTTTAGTCTTTTCATTATTATTCGTCAGTACAAAAGCGTATGTTCCATCCGGATTCTCGAAAGCGGAATACATGATATTGCTATCAGCATAGCCGGATGCACCGATACGTACCGCTCCCGGTTTCACCACACTTGAGAGATGGGCGATGATATAATAATGTGAGTTGCGGATAATTGTCTTATAGTCGCTATTACTGATATCCACCGCTCCGTAGCAAGTCTGGCAACCGCCTTCACGGTTAGGAGCACGGTCATTATCAAGCATCAGATTCCATACTATAACTCCCCTACACCAGTTGTTGATCGTACCCAATGCTACTTCTTTCATATCTTCCAGCAATCGTTTCGACAAATCACGTCCGCTATTCCATGTTCCGATAGAAGTCTCCGTGAAAAGAAGTTCTTTTTCAGGATAAGCTTTGTGCATATTCAAAAGTTCTTCGCGGTTGCCGCCATAGTTGTGATAAGCAGCTCCGGCCAGGTATTGGGAAGCAGCTGCGTCCTCATACATCTTACCGGGGTAGTTCTTTTCTGTTGCAATATCACTATAATCATAGTTATGATCGTATGCATAAATTTTCGTAGCTAGTCCGGCTGCCTTGAATTTAGGTCCGAGTGCTGTTTTCACAAAGTCCCTCTGTTCTTCCCAACTCATATAAAGTGAAGCGGAATTACCACGGTTCAACGGTTCGTTCTGGGGAGTTACAGCATAAATATCAATGCCTTCGGCGTTGAATGCTTGTACCCATTTCACAAAATAAGTGGCATAGTCCTGATAATAGGCTGGATTCAGTTGACCGTTTGTCCATGAATCCAGCGGAGTAAGATCTGTGAGACTCTTTACTTTCATCCATTTTGGACAAGTCCAGGGAGCGGCAATGACTTTAATAGAAGGATTGATACTCAAAATCTCTTTCAGAATCGGAAGGATATAGTCTTTCTCTTCACTTTGCAAAGCAAAATGTTCAATACCTTTCGTATCACAGCAGGTATATTCGCTCAATGAAAAGTCGGAGCAGCCGATAGAGATACGGATATAGCTAAATCCGAAGCCTTTGTCGTCAGAGAATGTTTCCGTAAGGAAGGCGTGACGATCTTCCGGTTTCATTTGTAGAAGATTAAAACAAGTGGCGCCTGTGATAGCAGCTCCGAAGCCATCCATTGTCTGATATTGTTCAGTCGGATTCAATGTGATTGAAGTAGGTGCCAAATTATCTTTCGAGCTGAAATTAACGGCATCACGGGTCAAATCGCGAGTCAGGCTGCTAGTGGTCGCATAAATAGTCACATCTCCGGTCGCAACAGGTGTAACCGGTTTCTCCGCATCGTCACTGTTGCTGCATGCAGCTAATATGGTGAAGCATCCTAAAAAGGTCAATGCTATATTTCTCATGTCTATCATAATCTTAAGTTTTCTATGTTTTTTAGTTGAATTAATAACCCGGATTCTGATGAATCTTATCATTCGCGTCGATTACCGATTGTGGAATAGGCAAACGGTAGGAATTCTTATCATAAGTGTAAACTTGCGCTTTGCGTCCTGAATCTTTCGCATGCACAGCATTCATCACCTCTTCTACCTTGTCCAGACGGACTAAATCGAACCAGCGTTGTCCCTCAAAAGCCAGTTCCAACCGGCGTTCTTTAAGCAAAGCATTCAGCAATGCATCTTTATTTGAACGGGTAGAAGAAGAAAGTGCTCCCAATTTGGCACGATCGCGAACTTCATCTATAATATCGGCTGCTCCTTCCAAATCAGGTGTATCCTGCATGATCAGGGCTTCTGCTTTCAGCAACAGTACATCGGCATAGCGATATTTAATGATGCTGCTATTCGCCGAACGGCATTTATACATGAACGGATAATTATCAGACGGATAATAGTTGCTCCAATTACAATCGTAATAGACTATTGATTCTTTGAAACGGACTTCATCCCCTTCCTGTTTGAAAGCACTAATCAGGTCACGTGACGGAGTCACCCATTTCGCCCACGTGAAATTGTTATTCCAATTCACAAGATCACGCCCGAACATCCATGTACACCAGTTACCTGCTCCGGATGTAAATTGTGCTTCAAGAATCGATTCTTTTGTATTGCGCATCTTTGCATCTGTTCCCGCAGCATTCATTCCAAACAAATCACTGAAATCATCTACCAGATCAAAACCGTCTGCTTTCACCTCATCACAATATTGGATAACTTTCGTATAATCACGCAAAGGTTTCTCGGCATATATTTTAGCCAATAAGGTACGAGCTACAGATTTGGAAAACAACGTCTTATTCCCCGGCGTATTGTCCGGAGCATACAATACTGCATCCAACAAATCCTTTTCAATCTGCTGATAAGCTTCAAGTTCCGTATTTTGTTTGGGGAAATATTGTGGATATACCTCATCAATGTTTTCAGAAGTAATATCATCAGCCACCGTTGTAATCACCGGGAAATCACCCCACAGACGTACCATGTCAAACATTACCATGGCACGGAATATCTTCGCTTCTGCTTTGTATTGCGCCCGTTCGGCAGTAGTCAACGAATTATCTGTCACCAGGTCAATGTTACAAATGAGTTTATTGGCACGGGCCACATCCTCCAAATAACGGTTCCAGTCACGTTCCAACACAGAATTGGAACCTTCAATCGAGTTATTCTCAAACGGGACAACTTCCGCTCCGGTGGTACCGGCATAAGCATTATCCGAATGGGAGTCTGAAATCAAAAGTAAATCCACATACCAATGTTCCTGACGGTCGCGCATTTGATTATAAAGCGTTCTCAGATGACTTTCAACTGCAGCTTTATCCTTGAATACGATTTTTGTACCATCACTTGTCACTCCTTCCGTCACATCCGAATAGGTGTCTAATGGCTCATAATTCAGCGAGCAGGAAGAAAGTCCCAATAGCAAGCCGGAGGTTAATCCGTAAAATATAGTTCTTAGTTTCATAATCTTTCCTTTCATTAGAATTCAACATTAATACCAAACACGTATGATCTGCAATGCGGGTAAGTACCCCAATCGATACCTTGTACCGTACCGCTGTTTCCCCATTGGTTTACTTCCGGGTCCATTCCCGAATAGCTGGTCCATGTCAGCAGGTTAGTAGCCGTGAAGTAAGGTTGCAAACGGGTAATTCCCCATTTCTTCAGCAGTTTGCCTTTAACGTTGTAGGACAAGGAAACATCCTTCAATCTTAGATAACTGCCATCTTCTACAAAATAGGTAGAATTGAGTAATTTGAAATTAGCCTTAGGCACGTCTGTTATCTGTCCGGGTATTTTCCAACGATTCAGTACACGGACCGACTGATTCTTACCATCATACATACCTTCCGTTTCAATACGTGAAGCATTATAAATATCGTTTCCATAAGAACCTTGGATAAAGATACTCAAATTAAAACCTTTCCATGAAAAGGTATTAGTCATACCATAGGTGAAATCCGGATTCGGATCACCGATATAGGTACGGTCGGAAGATGATATTTTACCGTCATTGTTCAAATCACGATACATCAATTCACCGGTTTCAGGATCTACCCCATCACTTATATAACCGTAGAAACCTCCCAAAGCACGGCCCGGCTCATTACGTACCACATAGTCATTCACCACATCCGCAGTTTTAGCATCGTAATAAACTTTCTGTAATTCCAGTTTTGTCAATTTATTCCGGTTAAAAGAGATATTGAAGTCTGTATCCCATGTAAATGCTCCTCCACGAAGATTTTTCGAACTAATAGAAAGCTCAAAACCCTTATTTACCATTTCACCCTCGTTACGGGCAATAGACGTAGCGGCTGCGGCACCGGCAGGTAATGATACATTCATCAACATGTTTTTGGTCTTCTTATAATAATAGTCGGCATTAAACGTCAACCGTCCATTCAATATGGTCAGATCCAGACCTATATTGGTCTGTGTCGTGGTTTCCCATGTTAAATCAGATGTACGCAAGTTGGCCTGGTTAATGGTAGGAACAGCATTTGCATAATCAGTAGAATCACCTTCGCCGCCTTTCTTAAACCATTCGATACGACCGATATTGTAACGCTGCAAATATGCATAGTCACCAATACCCGACTGGTTACCGGTTTGTCCCCAGCCACCGCGCAATTTTAAATCGTCAATCCATGTCAGGTTCTCCATGAACTTTTCCGAAGAAATACGCCAGGCTGCAGAGAATGAAGGAAATACGCCCCAACGATGATCGGGATGCAATTTAGAAGAACCATCGGCACGAAGATTAGCCGTTACCAGGTATTTACTATCGAAGTTATAAGCTACACGTCCGAAGAATGACATAATTCCCCATTGAGATGCACCTGTACCTGTATTATCCCAAGATATTTTATTGGCAGCATTCAATGTTTGAATCTGATCGCTACGATAGTGTGAACCGTTGATCCAGCTATTTGAATAGTCTGAATCCGTCCATGACGAACCGGCCATTATTTCCAAACCATGTTTCTTGAAGTTTTTATTATAAGTCAATACATTATCAAATGTCAGCACAGTGTTCATATTCCGATTGTCCGAAGCCTCACCGTACTGATTGCGGCCCCAAGCAGTAGAAATCGGATCAAGAAAAGTGGTATTAACGGCGTTGCGACGGTCAAGAGTAAGAGTAGACTTAAACTTCAGTTCCGGAAATGGAGTCAGCAATATATTACCCGATGCCAACAAGCGGTTTTCTTTGTCTTTGTTATTCTTCGCGCGGGCCATATTTTCTAATGGATTTGTGATATTACCCACTCCATAGAAGTTATTGTAATACTGATTAGGGTTCAAAGCATCCCACACCGGCGCATAAGTCGGTGTATTGATAACAGCCAGAATAACACCACCCCGATTCGAGCCTGTTCCCATTGCTCCGCCTCCATTGCTTGTATAATCTGAATAAGAGATATTAGCACTTACTGTCAGCCATTTACGAACCTGATTTTCCAGATTTACCCGGAAATTGTAACGCTTGTAATAAGAGATGTCCAACACTCCCTGTTCTTTGAGGTAACCCGCAGAAAGGTAATATTTCATTTTCTCATTACCATTGGATACAGCTACCTGATAATTTTGAGTCTTTCCGGTCGTATACGTTTCATCAAACCAGTCGGTGCGATCGGGTAATCCGTCCGGCAAAGACACTAGTCCGATTTCATCCTGCAATTCTTTATATTGTGCTGCATTCAGGGATTCTACTTTATCAGCTACTTTGTTCAAACCGAACTGGGCTGTCAAAGAAACTTTGGCATTACCGGCTGCACCGGCCTTCGTAGTAATTAGAATGACTCCGTTAGCGGCACGCGAACCGTAGATAGATGCTGATGAAGCATCTTTCAATATCTGCATACTCTCAATATCATTCGGAGAAAGGAACTTGATATTGTCTACAGGCACTCCATCTACTACATACAACGGATCATTACTACCATTCATTGAAGTAGTACCACGAACACGGATAGACATTTCACCGCCCGGCGTACCGTTAGGCTGAATCACCGAGACACCGGCTGCCTTACCTTGAATGGCCTGTCCGGCCGAAACAATGGGCCGCATATCCAAATCCTTGGTAGATACGGAAGAGATAGCGGTGGTCACATCTTTCCGTTTCACCGAACCATAACCGATGACCACCACTTCATCAAGCACTTCATTATCTTCCTGAAGTGTGATCTTCATCTGTTGGGCTGCCTTTACCTCCTGCGACTTATAACCCACATAAGAGAATATCAAAATGGCGTTTTGCTTAACGTTTAATGTGAAGTTACCATCTAAATCGGTTATTGCTCCGTTAGACGTACCTTTCTCTTGTACACTAACACCGATTAGCGGTTCTTTTTGAGCATCCAGGACCTGACCGGATGCAGTAATTTGCTGTGCGGATGCACTCAAAGATAAAAACATTGCCAAGATAGCAAAGAAAAT
>ERZ1106976.1859-NODE-1859-length-20054-cov-4.368168_pt1 | contig 20054 bp, 10 predicted proteins | sample MGYA00403687_ERZ1106976 | MGnify/ENA primary metagenome ERZ1106976 (study PRJEB35170, sample SAMEA104062446) | human gut metagenome | biome: human gut; feature: human-associated habitat; material: faeces | place: Denmark | collected 2013-02-22 ... | reverse complement strand
CGTCGCTGAAAAAAATCGTGGGGTAGGCGCATTTTTCAGCCGCCGAAAACTTGACAAATAAAAAAAACGGAGTAACTTTGTACTCCGTAATGCGGAAATAGCTCAGTCGGTAGAGCATCAGCTTCCCAAGCTGAGGGTCGCGGGTTCGAATCCCGTTTTCCGCTCGAAGAGGTCTTTGCAGACCTCTTTTTTCGTTGGTGGTGGTAGGGAGGGGGCAGGGCGAGCTTCGAACCCACATCCGGCAGATAACGGGAATGCTCCGGCGAATGGCAGGATACCTATATCTGCATGGCGGGATGCCCGACCAAGCCCGACCGCTACCGGACTGCCGTCCCGCCCTCGCCGGCGACAGGTTCCGTCCAAACGGAGAACCGCCGGATGCAGGCTCTGCGGGCCGCCTCCTGACAGGCTTCGGCCTCCTGCGGCGTCAGCTCGTGAGGGGTTCCCGCCAGACGGCAGCCGTTCCCGGCGACGTTCGTCCCGAAGGCCGGGGCCACGAGCGTCTGGAACCATGCGCAGGCCGCAGTGTAACGTCCGGTCCCGGGATTCAGGTGGTATCCGTCGCGCGTCAGGTCCAGCGAGTCGCACAGCGCCGTGTTGCGCAGGTCCTGAATCGCCGTGCCCGACGGGACGACCACTTCGACGGAGGTCTCCCGCATGAGTTGTTCGACCGAAGAGACGATTCCCCGGTACATCAGTTGCTGGTTCTTCTCGTATCGTCCGAAATCCCGGTGCTGCGAATTGCGGGCATAGGCCCATGTCTGTTGCCAGGCGATGCAGGCTCCGGCATTGGGGCAACACCATCGCACGATCTCGACCAGCCGGCCGAACCAGGGCTGATAGGTCGGATAGATGCCCGATTTGCCCGACGCCTGTTGCAGTACCACGACGTCCCACCGTTCGTCGGCGATTCCGTCCAACAGGGTCGCTTTCTTCGAAACGGTCTCCCAGCGGTTGGACGTCGACTTGTAATAGATATACGCAGGGGCGTTGCCGGCATATTCCCGGCAATGGCGTTCGAGCGAACACCCGGCTATGTAGAGACGCCCCAGCACGACGTTCCGGATGCCGGCAGCCTCCAGCAGCTCGGGCAGATACATCATGCCGTCGTCGGTGAAGCTGTTGCCGATGCCGAGGATGCGCAGCGTATCGGGCTGCTGCGGGATGGGGTAGTTGGGGAACTTTTGGGCGAACAGGCTGACGCAGACGAGCGACAGCCCTACGGTCAGCAAAAGGCGCAATGTGCGTTTCATAATCATATGGTCGGTTTATCGGGTTTGTTGCAAATGGGTGATGCGCAGCAGCCGGTCGAATTCGGACCGGGACAGCGTCGTTGCGACCCGCACCGTTTTGCTGACGCCCGGTACGAGGTCGAAATAGTTGTCCTCGAAATGTTCGTCGCCGTCGAGAGCGAGCCAGACGGCGCGGACGAAACGGTCGCTCGAGAGCGTAATTTCATAACCGTCCGCCGCAGGTCCGACGCTCCAGCGGATGTCGGCTTCGGGCAGCTCAAGCTCTTTTTGAGAGACGAAATATCCGATGTTGGCGTAGCGGCGTCCGTCGGTCGTGAATTCCGCGACGACGATCGCCCGATTGCGGGCGCAACCGTGCAAAAGTCCGGAAATGTCGGCCGAATAGACATTCCGACTGGCATTGGGTGCGACGGTTAGGCTGCGGGTGTTTTCCGAGAGGAGGGCGCCGTCCATGTCCATGACCGTTATCCGGAGTTTCCCCCGGACCGTTTTGCGGCGGTCCGACACAAGGCGGACGTTCAGCGTGTTTCCCTCGGCAAGGGGCGATACGAGGATGTCGTCGAAGGCCGGGCGGGCGAAATAATGTTGCGCCTTCCAGCGGCCGTACCAGTCGCGGCTGGCCCACGAAGCCACGGGCCAGCAGTCGTTGTGCTGCCAGAAGAGCGATCCCCAGCAGTAGGGTTTGTCGCGCCGGTGCGCCTCGATGGCGGTCTTGATGGCGTCGCCCTGCAAAACGTGGCTCATGTAAAGGAACGTGCGGAAATCGCGTGCGGGCCAGTATTCGTCTTCGAGGTATTGGCGGATGCGCATGTTGGCGAAATCGCCGCCGCGCTGATGGGCCATCATCACCTCCGATTCGATGTCCCTGTCGCGCTCTTCGGGGGCGAAACGCAGGACGGAGGCGTATTCGGGGAACGACTGGAAGCCGTATTCGCTGAAGAAGCGGCTGCGCGTGGCGTTGTAGTCGGCGATCGGTGCGCGGCTGTGCCACACTTTCCAGAAATGCGTATCGCCTTCGCTGTTTTCGCTCGTGCCTTCGTGACGCGACCAGGGCGACGAGGGGTGGTAAGGCGTGCCGGGCGAGCAGGCGGCGACGGCTTCGGGCAGCACTTCGTAGTATTGGCGGCGGAGCTGGTCGCCGATGATCCGGTCCCATTCGGGATGCCCCTGTTCGGCGTACCGGGTGTTCCATCCCCAGCCGAACCACGCTTCGTTGCACTCGTTGTTGCCGCACCATACGGCGATCGAGGGGTGGTTGCGCAGACGGCGGATGTTGTCTTCGGCTTCGAGCCGGACGTTTTCGAGCCATGCCCCCTCGGCGGGATAGACGCTGCATGCGAACATGAAATCCTGCCATACGAGGATACCCCGTTCATCGCACAGTTCGTAGAAAACATCGTCTTCATAGACACCTCCGCCCCAGACGCGCAGCATGTTCATGTTCACGGCCGCGGCGTCGTCGATCGTCTTCTCGTAGACGGCGCGCGTGACGCGCGGCAGGAAGACGTCGCAGGGGATGTAGTTGGCTCCTTTGGCGAAGAGCGGCTCGCCGTTGAGTTCGAAGTAGAAGGTCGTGCCGTCGGCGACCTTGTCGCGCACGAGGCGCAGCGAGCGCAGCCCGATGCGGGTGGTCCGGCTGTCGGAGGCGTCGCCCGCCGCGACCGAAGCCCGGAATTCGTAGAGATGGGGTTCGCCCAGTTCGCGGGTCCACCAGAGTTTCGGAGAGGCAATGTCGAGCGGGACGGTTACCTTGTTGATTCCGGAGCGCAGCGGCGCCGTGACCGAGGCTTCGATGCCTTCGCCGGGGGATGCAACGGTGACTACGGCTTCCGCCAGGTCACGGACGGAGGCGATTTCCACCTCGACCTCGACCCGGGCGCGCCTGGCCGTAACCTCCTGCTGGCGGTAGAAGACATCGCTGATGCGGGCGCCGCTCCAGCCCTCCAGATAGACCGGACGCCAGATGCCCGAGGTCACCAGGCGCGGACCCCAGTCCCAGCCGTAGTGGTAACCCGCCTTGCGGGCGAAGACGCTGACGCGTTTGTCGAAAAGCCCGCCGTTGGCCGACTGATCGTTGACGGCCTCGTAACGGTAGGGCAGCGAGTCGTATTTGGGCAGGTCGACCTTGATCGGCGAGTGGAAATAGACTTTCAGGGTGTTTTCGCCCGGACGGAGCAGCCGTTTGACCTCCGTGCGCCAGCGGCGGAACATGTTGTCGGCGGCGAGCACCTTCTCGTCGTTGAGGTAGACGTCGGCATAGGTGTCGAGCCCTTCGAAGACCAGTTCGATCCGCTCGCGGGCGAGCAGGCCGGCGTCGGCCTCGAAATGCGTTTCGTAGATCCAGTCTTCCTTGTCGACCCACTGTACGCCGCGCTCGTTGAGGCGGAAATAGGGGTCTTCGATGATCCGGTTGGCCATCAGGTCGGTGTGCACCGTGCCGGGGACCGTGGCCGGATACCAGTTGTTGAGCCGCGCCTGACGGAACTGCCAGTCGTCGTGCAGGTGTTGACGGACGGGGGCTGCGGCTGCGGCGAGGGCCATGCAGAGGGACATAGCGGTAAGGATTGGTTTGAAGTTTTTCATAAGATGAAGGGTAGATCAGTATTTGATGAGCATCTGGGAGATGTATTCGCGGTATTCGATCGGGGTCATGTTTTTCTTTTTGGTGAAGATGCGGATGAAATTCGACTTGTTGTTGAAGCCGCAGGCGTAGCAGATCTCCGAGGCGCTGAGCGTCGTGTTGGCAAGCAGCTGGCAGGCCTTGGAGATGCGCATGTTGTTGACGAAGGTGATGTAGGAGATGTTCGTGCGCTTCTTGAAAAAGTGCGAAAAGGCCGATTCCGACATGTTGACCAACCCGGCCACGTCGGTGAGCCGGATGTTCTGGCAGAGGTTTTTCTCGATGTAGTCGCAGACTTTGGCGATGCGGCGCGATTTGGAGGTGTGGACAATGTTCTTCGAGTCGCAGAGATTGCTCATAAGCACCTTGCGGTTGGCCGTGGCCAGCGCGTTGAGAATGTCCAGAAAAGCGGTCGCCGACTGAAATCCCTGCATGCGCGTGAGTTCAAGAATCCGGTCCCGGACGCTCAACTGTTCGGGACCTGTGAACGAAAGCCCCTGCCGGGAGTCGAGCAGCAGTTGCCGGATGGGGAGAAACAGGCGTTTGTTGACGATCGGGAAGTCGATCAGGTCGCCCGAGAACTGGATGGTGATGACGTGGTTGGTTTTCAGGGGCGATTTCCACACGTGCGGCACATAGGGACCGGTCATCACCAGGTCCAGCGGGCCGAAATCCTCGGTGGAATCGCCCACGATGCGCGATCCCCGGGTGTTCATCACCAGATTGATCTCGTATTCCGGATGGCAGTGGATCGGATAGTCGAAATGCGCGTTGGGGTGGTTGAGGATGATGAAAAGGTCCTCGTTCGTGATCGGGGTGATCTCCTGCTGTATCTCTTTCATGTCCGGTAAGGGTTTCAGGTCCGGTACAAAAATAGGAATAATTCAGAAAGCTCCATGAATAATTCAAAAAAGTATACTTGTTTAACCGACTTATACAATCCGGTAAATTTTCGGGTACATATCTTTGCATTAGTAAAAAAATCCTAAAACGACTTACATGAATTCGATTGCGATTAATTTTGTCGACTGCGCGATTATCGTCCTTTACCTTATATTTATAATATGGTGGGGATTGCGCAACGGCAAGAGTTCCGACGCCGGGTCCTATTTTCTGGCCGGCCGCACGATGCCGTGGTGGATCGTGGGTCTGTCGCTTTTCGCCGCGAGCATCTCCAGTACGACGCTCATCGGCCAGTCGGGCGACGCCTACCACACCGGAGTGGCCGTGTTCAACTACAACCTCACAGGTGTCGTGGTGATGGTGTTTTTCGCCACGTTCCTGCTGCCACTCTACATCCGTTCGGGGATATTCACGATTCCCGAGTTTCTCGAACGACGCTTCGACAAGCGGTCGCGCTACTACTTTTCCGGAATCTGCATCGTGGGCAACATCTTTCTCGATGCGGCCGGGGCGCTGTATGCCGCCGCGCTGATCATCAAGTTGTTGTTCCCGGAGGCGGACTTGCAGCTCATCATCATCATCTTCGCCGTGCTGGCGGCTTCGTACACCATCCCGGGCGGTCTTTCGTCGGCGATCAACGCCGAACTGATCCAGGCGGTGATTCTGATCGTCGGGTCGGTGATCCTGACGGGAGCCTGCTTCGCCAACGGCGGGTTCGACTACCTCGCGTCGCTGTTCGAAAGCGGCGACATGAGCGTCAGACTGATTCGCCCGCTGACCGATACGGCCACGCCCTGGCTGGGGCTGATCGTCGGCATGCCGGTGCTGGGCATCTATTTCTGGGCCAACAACCAGACGCTCGTACAGCGCGTGTTGAGCGCGCGGAGCGTCGACGAGGGCCGCAAAGGGGTGATGTTCGCCGGAGCGCTGACGCTGGCCACCCTGTTCATCATCGTCTTTCCGGGCGTTATCGCCCGCCATCTCTTCCCGGGCATCGAGAAACCCGACATGATCTATCCGACGATGGTGCTGCGCCTGCTGCCCACGGGGTTGCTGGGGATCATGCTTTCGGCGCTGCTCGCCGCGCTGACGTCGACGTTGAGCGCCATTCTGAACTCCACGTCGACGCTCTTCACGATGGATTTCTACGCCAAGATCGACAAGCGGGCCGACGAGCGCAAGCTGGTGCGCGTCGGCAAGCTGGCTTCGCTGGTCATCATCGTGATCGCCGCCCTCTGGGCTCCGCAGATCGGACGTTTCGGTTCGCTGCTCAAATATTACCAGGAGATGCTCTCCTACATTGCGCCTCCCGTCGTGGCGGCTTTCCTGATGGGCGTTTTCTCGCGCCGCGCCAACGGGCGGGGAGCCTTTGCGGGGCTGATCGCCGGACTGGTCGTCGCGGCGGCGATGCTCCTCTGGCGCACGGAGATCTTCGGCGGGATGCACTTTCTGTTGATCGTGCCGTTCCTGCTGGTCTTCAGCCTGTCGGTGATCTGGGCCGTAAGCCGTACGGCTCCCGCGCCCCGGCCCGACAAACTGATCGACACGACCTTTTCGGCGGCGGATTTCCGGGCTGAAACCCGCTCGCTCGCGGAGGTTTCCTGGTGGCGCAACTACCGCGTATGGGGCGGGGTGCTGCTGGTTCTGTGTATGCTTATTCTCATAATATTCCGTTGATATGAAACTGAAGAAATACGAAAAAAATCCGATCATCGCTCCCAATCCGGCCAATGCCTGGGAGAATCTCGTAACCTGCAACCCGGGGGTCATCTACGACGACGGCCGGTTTTACATGCTCTACCGCGCCGCCGGCGACGACAAGGAACATGTCATCCGTTTGGGGCTGGCCGTCAGCGAGAACGGCTTCGACTTCCGCCGTGTCGGCGATTCGCCGGTATTCGGTCCCAGCGCGGACGGTCCCGACGGAGGGTGCGTCGAAGATCCGCGCATCGTGAAGTTCGACAACGAGTTTTACATTACCTACGCCTACCGCGCCCATGCCCCCGGGCAGTACTGGACTTTCGCGCACGACGTGGTGCGTCTGCCCCGATGCGGAGCTTATGCGCCGGCCGCCATGGCGCAGAACCTGGGAAATACGGGGCTTGCCGTGACGACCGACTTCCGGAATTTCCGCCGGCTGGGGCGGCTTACGTCGCCCGTGCTCGACGATCGGGACGTGATCCTTTTCCCGGAGAAAATCGGCGGGAAGTTCGCCATGATGCACCGTCCCAAACAGTTCGTGGGCGAACGTTACGGGGTGAAATACCCTTCGATCTGGCTGAAGTTCTCCGACGACCTGCTGGCATGGGAGGACAAGCCCAGCCATCTGCTTATCGCCGGCCGCGAAGGAACCTGGGAGGAGAAGATCGGCGGAAGCACGCCGCCGATCCTGACCGAGGCAGGGTGGCTGACGCTCTACCACGGGGTTGCCGACGGCGGCACGGCCGAATACCGCGTCGGAGCGCTGCTGCTCGACCGGGAGAATCCGCTGCGGGTGCTGGCCCGGACGCCGGAACCGATCCTCGAACCCGAATTTTTCTATGAAACCGAAGGTTTTTACAGCCATTGCGTCTTCCCGACCGGCAATGTGGTCGTCGACGGCGTGCTGTATGTCTATTACGGCGGAGCGGACAAATATGTAGGCGTTGCGACCTGCCGGCTGGAGGAATTATTAAATTATTTGACGGAGAAATGCCGCTGCGAATAGCCCATTTGCGCTTTGTTTTCATAAAAGTATAATCAATCAGCGATTTTCTAAAACAGTTCTTCCGTAGCAGCATGTTACTTTGCAGTGTCCGGTGCAGTTCCCGGAACCGCCCCGGACCGTATCAATAAACTACTCTAATCTAAAACTTATGAAAATGAAATTTTACCTGATCGTTCTCTCCCTGCTGGCGGTCTGCCTGTGGGGGACGGGAGACGTCCGCGCCCAGTCCGCATCACGGAGCATGACCGTGACGGGCAAGGTCGTGGATCAGAACGGCGCCGCCGTAACGGGCGCGTCGGTTGTCGTCGTCGGCACGACGAAAGGAACCACAACCGGGGCCGACGGAGCCTTTTCATTGACCGGAGTGGCTTCGGACGCCCGCCTTGCCGTCAATTTCATCGGCTATAAAACGCAGACGGTGGAGGTCGGCGGCCGCACCTCTTTCAACATCGTGCTGGTCGAGGAGGCCACGGCCGTGGACGAAGTGGTGGTCGTGGGTTACGGACAGGTCAAGAAGAGCGACCTGACGGGTTCCGTGGCCTCGGTCAAGGCCGAGAAACTCACCGACATCCCGGCCAACTCGATCGACGGGCTGTTGCAGGGCCGCGTGGCCGGCGTGCAGGTGGTCAACTCCTCGCAGGACCCCGGCGCCTCGTCGACGGTCCGCATCCGCGGCAACTCGTCGCTCAACGGTTCGAACGCTCCGCTGGTGGTCATCGACGGATTCCCCTGGGGCGATGCCGGCGACCTGAAACAAATCAACCCGCAGGACATCGTTTCGATGGAGGTGCTCAAGGATGCCTCGGCATCGGCCATCTACGGTTCGCGCGGCGCCAACGGCGTGATCCTCATCACCACGCGCAAGGCGCAGGAGAACGTGACGCGCATCACGCTGCGCCAGCAGACGACCGTTTCGGGATTCAGCTCCGAGCTGAACCTCTGGCGCGATCCCGTGCTGATGGCGATGCTCTCGAACGAAAGCAGCATCAACGCCGGACTGACGCCGACCTACATCGGAGCGACCAATGCCAACGGCGTCTATTATCCCTCGATTGCGGAGTTGCAGACGACCTGGACGACCAACACGCGCTGGGACGACCTGGTCTTCCGCCCGACGCCCGTGTCGAACAACACCACCGTACAGGTGCAGAGCAGCAACGACCGCACGATGTTCCAGGCCAGCGCCAACTACTACCTCGACAACGGCATGTACATCGAGGACACCTACCGCAAATACGGCGGTAATTTCTCGGTCGAGCACAAGCTGCTGGACAACCTGCGCATGAAGGCCAGCGCCAACATCACCAGCAACAAGCGTCACAACAACGGCGGACTGGCCTACTGGCGCAACCCGATCTTCCCGGTCTACGACGACAACGGCGATTACTGGCTGTACGGCGCCCAGGACTATTCGCATCCGCTGGCCCTGACCAATTTGCAGAAGAACGATTCGAAGGGGTTAGACATCATCTCGTTCGCTTCGGTGAACTGGGAGGTGCTTCCCTGCCTGAACGTCATGGCGCAGTTCAACTACAAGCACGGCGAGCAGATCACCGACAAATATTTCCCGAAGAAGTATTCCGAGACGGGCGTGTTCAACGACGGTTACGGGTCGATCGACAACTGGAAGGACGACAACATCGTTTTCGAAGCCTATGCCACGTTCGATCGGACTTTCGCTGAAAAGCACCGGCTGACGGTGATGGGCGGTTACTCTTACGAGAACTACCAGTCGCGCAGTTCGTCGCTGGCCGCCAAGGGCTTCATCAACGAATCGCGGGGCAACGAGAACCTCGCCGCGGGCGATTCGGAGACCTATTCGATCGGCAACGGCTCCTACAAGACCGAGCTGGTGTCGGCCCTCACGCGTATCAACTACACGTTCGACAACCGGTTCCTCTTCACCTTCACGGCCCGCGCCGACGGTTCTTCGAAATTCGGCTCCAACAACAAGTGGGCCTTCTTCCCCTCGGGGGCGTTCAGCTGGAAGATGCACGAGGAGCGGTTCATCCGGAACCTGAACGTTTTCGACGTGCTGAAGATCCGCGCCTCCTACGGTATTTCGGGCAACCAGGGCATTTCGGCCTACCAGACGCTGAGCCGCTACGGACAGCACAAGTATTTCAACGGAGGCAAGTGGGTGACGGCCATCGGACCCGGCTATCAGTCGGGTTACACGGGGCAGGACGGCATCTATGCGCTTTGGAGCGGCATCCCGAACAAGGGGCTGAAGTGGGAGACCACCGCGCAGGTCGACCTCGGACTGGACATGTCGTTCTTCGGCAACCGTCTGAACGTGACTTTCGACTGGTACGACAAGCGCACCTCGGACCTGCTGCGCGAGCGCAACATCGCGCCTTCGTCGGGTTACGACAAGATGTGGGTCAACGACGGCGAGATCCGCAACCGCGGCATCGAACTGACGATCGACGGCGTGGCGTTCCAGAACCGCGACTGGCGCGTGGGCGGCACCTTCGTCTTCTCGCGCAACCGCAACAAGGTGCTCAGCCTCGGAAACGCCGTGCAGACCGGTCTGAAAACCGACCTGCGCACCGGCATGCAGTATGAATATTACGGCAACCAGAGCGAACAGTTCCGCGCCTATACGAATATCCTCGCCGTAGGGCAGCCGATGTACGTCTTTTACGGATACAGGACCGACGGCATCGTGCAGTCGCTGGCCGAGGGCCTGAGCGCCGGCCTTTCGGGCGACGACGCCCAGCCGGGTGAGTTCAAGTATGTGGACATTTACGACGGCGACGGATTGGAGACCGTCGACGAGAACGACATGTGCATCATCGGCGACCCGAATCCCGACTGGATGGCCTCGCTGGGCATCGACGTTTCGTGGCGCCGTTTCGACTTCAGCATCTTCTTCAACGGCGTCTTCGGCAACGACGTGCTGAACACCAAGCGTTTCGACCAGCCGAGCAATATGCCGATGCGCTGGACGGCCGACAATCCGACCAATTCCTACCCGCGGCTGAACGCCAACCGCCAGACCAAGCTCTCCGACTGGTGGGTCGAGGACGGTTCGTTCGTGCGCATCCAGACCATGACGCTGGGATATTCGATCCCCTTCTCGAAGAAGGATGCGGCACGCAAGATACGCCTCTACGTCAGTGCCGACAATCTCTACACCTTCACCGGCTTCGAGGGCTACGATCCCGAAGTGGGGATGACGGGTATCTATTCGGGCGGCTATCCGCGCCTGCGCAAATGGACGTTCGGAGCCGACTTCACCTTCTAAACATTGCCAACCATGAAAATCAAACACCTTATACTTGCGTTCGGGGGAGCCTCTCTCCTGGCGGCCTGCAACCTGGACGAGTATCCCTACGGCTTCTACTCCGAGGACAACTTCTACAAGACGGAGGCGGACGCCGAGTCGGCCGTGAACTATATCTACGACGCGATCAATTACATCGAATATTCGCGTTCGATCGTCTTCCTGGGCGACATGAACACCGACGACATGGAGCCGAAAGGCGACGCCGCGGCGGCCAACAAGGAGCTGGACGGATGGAAGATCAACAATTTCAAGACCAACACCACGCTCGGCAATTTCTACAAGTACTCCTACATCACGATCAACCGTGCCAACGCCGTGATCAAGAAGGTACCGGGAATGAACATCGACGAGGGCCGCAGGAACCGCTTCCTCGGCGAGGCCTATTTCATGCGCGCCTATTCGTATTTCAACCTCGCGCGCAACTTCGGCTGCGTGCCCGTCCACACGACGCCTGTCGAGACGCTCGAAGATACGGCCGTCCCCGCCGCCGAGTCGCTCGACGCCATGTGGAAGCTCGTCATCGAGGACTTCAAGACCGCCGGTACGCTGCTGCCGTTCTTCGCGGCGCCCGAAACGGGCCGTGCGGACCGCGCCGCGGCCTACGGAATGCTGGCCAAGGCTTATCTCTACATCGCATCGGCCAAGGAGCACGGCGTGCCCCAGTACGCCGCCATGTCGCACGACGTGGACGAATACTATGCCGAGGCGGTGAAATACGCCGGACTGGTGGTCGACAATCCCGAGCAGACGGTCTTCCGTTTCGACGACAACCTGCTTGATATTTACGACGTCGAGCGGCCGGCCGGACCCGAGCATATCTTCATCATGTCGATGGACCGCACGGGAGAATCGGAGGGGCAGTATTCGAAGATCTCGAAGATGTACCTGCCCTATGTTTCGGGAGCCACGATCTATCTCAAGCAGGGCGATTCCGACCAGATGGTCCCGACCCACGACGGCTGGGGCGAGTACCGGACCGCGCTGTCGTTCTACGATGCGTTCGCCTCGGGCGACCGCCGTCACGACTGGCTGATCGTCGACAAGGTGTACGACGCCGCGGGCAATGTGGTGGCTTCGACGGCCGACGGCAAACTGAACTATCCGTTCTGCCGCAAATTCATCGACCCGAATTTCTCGGGAGACAAAACCTCCACGCGTCCCTACCTGCTCCGCTATTCGGACGTCGCATTGACCTATGCCGAAGCCGCCGGACCTACGGTCAAGGCGTATGAACTGGTGAACTTCATCCGCAACCGCGCCGGGCTGGGCGATCTGGAGCCGGGGCTGGACAAGGAGACGTTCCGGGAGCGCGTGATGGACGAGCGCCGTTTCGAACTGGCTTTCGAGGGAAACCGCTGCTATGACCTGCGCCGCTGGAACCGCCTGCACACGGACATCGCCGAAGCCAAGGGACAGGGGCTGAGCGCCGAGCAGATGGTGTTCTATCCGATCCCGTCCGTCGAGTCCGACCTGAACCCGAATCTTTAACCTTTTAAGAAAACGCAGAATTATGAACAAGCTGAAATATTTGCTGAGCGCTTTCGTCCTGCTTTGCTTCGCATCCTGCAAGGACGATCCGTGGGAAGATGTCGCCGACGGCGGCTGGAACCACGAGCGGTCGATCATCGACGTCAAGTTCGAGGGTCAGGCCGGAACGCCAACCATCACGGAGACCGATTCCGAAACGGGCGTCATCGAGCTGCAACTGGCGTCGGACATGGTCGCGGACATGTAGAAGGTCCGGGTCGAAACGCTGACGCTCTCCTATAAGGCCACGGCCAATGTCGCCTCGGGCGGGACGATCGACTTCACGAAGGGCGATCCGCAGATCGTCGTGACCTCTCCCAACGGCGAGTCGCGCACCTATACGCTCGAAATGACCGAGTTCACGGAGACGCTGACCGGGACGTATACGATCAGCAACCTCTGGGTCTACGGAGGCACGGGCGCCGCTTACGACTGTACGAAGCTCTACAAACCCGCCGACAAGTCGTGGTGCTGGAACGGCGAAGGCCGGGGACCCGCCGCCGAGATGGACAACTATCTGGTGTTCACGCTCGGAGAGATTCTCGCCGACGGCAATACGACCGGAACCTGCATGAACTGGGCCGGCGAGGACGCCAAAAACTGGGACTGCGTCTTTGCCGGGGCGTCGAACCCCGACACCGGAAAGCCGGTGGACCTGACGCAGTTCTACCGTCAGATTCCCAAGGGCGAAAGCACCTGGCTGCGCAACTATTCCGACGGGACGATCACCTTCACCGATGCCGACGGGAACAAGACCTCCTGCACGCTCGTGCCGAAGGGCACCTACCAGATGCCCAATGTGCCGCCGATTCCGCTGACGCTCGAATCCGAGGCCTTCAAGTTCAACCTGAAAGGCACGGAGGACTGGAACAACACCTACAACGATTACGGGGTCTTCGCCCGCAATCCGGTGACGTATTACATCGAGATCGTGAAGCAGCCGGCCGGTTTCGAGGTTCCCGAGGCGTCGAAGACGATCGAGGAGCCGGTAGATCCCGAACCGGAACCGGAGCCAGATCCGGAGGAGACCTCGCTCGCCGGAACCTACTCCGTAGGCCGTCTGACGGTCTACGGCGGTTCGGCCGACCCCGCGTTCGTCAACCCGGTAGACAAGAGCTGGGTGTGGGACGATTCGATCTGGAAGGAATCCGACAACATCCTGGCAATGACCGCCACGGGCACCGACGACGCCGGCCGCGAGACGGGCGAGTGCGAATACCTGCCCGGTGAGGACGGCGGATACTGGAATTACATCCTCAAAGCCGACTATAACAAGGAGGGAACGGGCGCTCTCGACCTGACCAAATATTACGGCCTGCTGCCCCACGGCAAAAGCGCCTACGTATATGACGCCGAAGCCGGAACCGTGGTGTTCACCTCGGGAATCGTCTCCATCACGGCGAAGCTCCTGCGGGAGGGGGATTACAGCTACGGCTCCTCGACGCTCAGCGTTCCCGGAATCGCCTTCGACTTCGCTCTGCCCGGGCAGACGACGCAGGGGGCCTATCCCTGGACCGATTACGACCGGTTCGCCGTCGGGCCGCGCAACTACGTGATGCTCTTCAACAAGCAGGCGGAAGCCGGCGAATGATCCGATAATGTCCGCATGCAGGTCCGGCCTGCATGCGGACTTATAACCGATGCCTATGAAAAACTTCGGAAACCTTCTGCTCGCATGCATGGCGGCGCTGCTGGGGGCCTGTGCGGGAGAATCCGCCGGGAAATGCGACGCCGTGGTGCGTATCGACGCCGACAGCGTCGTCAATCGCGGCTATATCGGCAACGGGGTCCAGTGGGACCCTTATGCCCTCGATTACGGACAGGGCCGTGTCGAAATCAGCGATGCCGACTGGGAGAAACTCTATGCCCGGCTCGATTTCATGCGGCCGGCCTTTATCCGCGTGATGACCAACACGACCTCGGTCGTGCGCGACGGACGGCTCGATCGCATGCGCGGATTCGAACACCTCTCGCACATACTCGACTACTGCCAGTCGCGCGGCGTGACGGTGATGTTCGGCGACTGGGGCGGATCGCTCATGGACGCCCGGGCCGGGACGGTCAACCGCACGCTGCTGGACCACGCCGCGGCCTATGTCGCCTGGCTGGTCGGCGAAAAGGGCTATGACTGCATCCGTTACTACAACCTCGTCAACGAACCCAACGGCTTCTGGTCGGCGGCCGACGGCGATTTCGACCTGTGGGCGAAGGCCGTGAGTTATTTCCGCGGGCGGCTCGACGCCGAGGGGCTTGCCGGGAAAGTGGAGCTGGTCGGTCCCGACGCCGCGATCTGGGGACCCGAAGAGGCGTGGTGGGTGAGCCGCAGCCGCGATGAGCTGGGCGACAGGATCGGCCTGTACGACATCCACACCTATCCGTCGAAATGCACGGTCAACTCGGGGGAGTACACCCGTATCCTGGAGGCTTACCGCAGGGAGGTTCCCGCCGGGAAGAAGATCGTGATGGGGGAGATCGGCTTCAAGTTCGTCGAGCCGGCCGATTCGCTTTTGCAGGCCGAGAACCTGCGCCGGGCCGCAGCGCATCCGAACGCCTCGACGGACGATTCGCAGATGTTCGTATACGACCCTATGTACGGCACGGACATGGCCGATGCGTTGTTCCAGACGATTCATGCGGGCTATTCGGGCTGCATCGCGTGGATGCTCGACGATGCGATGCACTTCAAGGAGGCGCCCGACAAACTCAAGATATGGGGTTTCTGGAACATCTTCGGCGACGAGATTTTCGGAGCCGGCGAGGAACGGGTGCGCCCGTGGTATTATGCCTGGTCGCTGCTGTGCCGCACGCTGCGGCCGGGAAGCGACTTCTTCGCAGCCGACGTGCGGGGTGCCGCAGGGGTCAAGGCCGTCGCCGCCGTGAAAGACGGACGGCGCACCGTCGCCGTCGTGAACGTGTCGCGCGAACCGCGCCGCGTGCGGATCGAGTGTCCGGGCTGGGAGCGGTTCAGGCAGGCAACCCGCTATCGCTACGGCGAGGGGCTGATGCGCACGGAGGGCGACCACACGCTGTTGCCCGACGCCACCGGCCTGCGGATTGATTTCCGCTCCGGCGCGGAGTACGATATGCCCGGAGAGTCGATGATTTTACTGACCGAACAAAACGATTGATTATGAAAAGATTTCTGACACCCGCGCTTGCCGCGGCCGTACTGTTCTCCGCCTGCGATGCGGGGCAGACCCTCCGGGTCGAAGTGACCGACCGGGTCATCAGTTCGGATTACGTCGGCAACGGCGTCGAGTGGGACCCTTACGACGAAGCCGAAGCGTGGGGCGCGGAGGTGAGCGACGCCGATTGGGCGAAGCTCTCCGAACGCCTCGATTTCATGCGCCCGGGTTATGTGCGCTGCATGATCAACAGCCCCTACCGCTATTACGATGCCGCGACGGGCCGTTACGACCGCATGCGCAACCTCGCGTCGCTCCGCCGCCTGCTGCAATATTGTCAGGACAACGGCATCACGGTGGCCTACGGTGAATACAATCCGCCGACGTGGGCGATGAAGGATTCGCAGCAATGGGTGGAGATGTCGGTCGATTACCTGAATTTTCTGGTCTGCGACCTCGGGTTCGACTGCATCCGCCATTTCATCATCTTCAACGAACCCGACGGCAACTGGGCCTCGACCGATGGCGATTACGACCTGTGGCGCTCGATGGCGCAGCGTTTCGACGCCGAAATGGCCCGGTATCCGGACCTGAAACGAAAGGTGTCGCTTGCGGCGCCCGACGTGGTGATGAGTTACAAAAACCCGGCGTCGGAGTACGACACGGCGGGATGGGTGGCCCGGAGCGCGCAGGACCTCGGCGCGCTGATCGGCATCTACGACGTGCATGCCTATCCCGGCCAGCACGAGGTGCGCAGCGGGGCTTATGCCGAAAAGCTGCGCCGCATCCGCGCCGAAGTCCCGGCCGGGAAAAAACTGATTCTCGGCGAGGCCGGGTACAAGTACTCGGCGCCGGAGGATTCGCTGCTGAAAGCCGAGTACGACCGTCGGGTCGCCGGGCATCCCTTCACCAAAGGCTCGGACTGCAACATGCTTTGCTACGACTATTTCTACGGGCTGGATATGCCGCTGCTGGCGATGGAGGTGATGAACAACGGCCTTTCGGGGGTGGCGGCGTGGATGCTCGACGACGCCATGCATTCGAACGGCGATTCGGGCCGCACGGAGGACGTGAAGATCTGGGGAATGTGGAACATCCTCGGCGAGGAGGTCTTCGGCGACGCTTCGCAGGAGGAACTGCGGCCCTGGTACTACACCTGGTCGCTGATGTGCCGTCATTTTCCCGCCGGGTGCGACATCCTCGCCTGCGAGGTCCCGCAGCGCGAGGGGCTGCGCGTGGCGGCAGCCCGCAAGGATGCGGCATACAGCGTCGCTGCGGTCAACTTCTCGCAGGAGCCGTGCACCCTTGAGATTGTCCTGCCCGGAGACTTTGCCGGAGGCGTTCTTTACCGTTATACGGAGAGCGACCGGGCGTGCGACGCAAACGGATTTCCCGCGCCGTGCGAACGCGGCATTGCGGGGAAGCGTTTCCGCACGACGGTTCCCGCCGAAAGTTTCGTTCTGTTGACCAATGTCGAATAATCAAATACCTGAAACCATGAAAAGAATTCCGTTTGTGTTATTGGCGCTGCTGCTTTCCGGCGTGGCGTGCAGCGATGACAGCGAAGGGCCGAAAAAGGAGGGGGAGAGCGATCCCGTGACCCTCACGCTGTCGGACCCGAATGCCACCGAAGAGACCAAAGCGCTCTATTCGAACCTCTGGGCCATCCAGAGCAAGGGGTTCATGTTCGGTCACCACGATGACCTGATGTACGGCCGCACGTGGTACGGCACCGAAGGCGGTTCCGACACGAAGGCCGTCTGCGGCGACTATCCCGCCGTATACAGTTTCGATTTTGCGGAGCATATCGACGATCGCCACGCTTCGGACCCGGATGCCCAGGCGCTGCGGCTGCGCTGCTGCCGGGAGGCTTACGACCGCGGCATGGTGCTCGCGTCGTGCATTCACATCAACAATCCGCTTACCGGCGGCGATTCGTGGGACAACTCCAGCAATCGGGTGGCCGCAGAGATTCTGACGGAGGGCAGCGCCACGAATAGGACTTTCAAGGAGTGGCTCGACCGCCTGGCCGACATCGCACACAACCTGCGGGGCAGCGACGGCAAGCTGATTCCCGTGATTTTCCGCCCGTTCCACGAACATACGCAGACCTGGTCCTGGTGGGGCGCGTCGTGCACGACGACCGAAGAGTTCGTCAACCTGTGGAAATTCACGGTGAAGTATCTGCGCGACACGAAGGGCGTGCATAATTTCATCTACGCCATCTCCCCGCAGATGGACAGCGCGAAGACCGTCGATGACTTCTACTTCCGCTGGCCGGGCGACGAATGGGTCGATTTCGTAGGCATGGACTGCTATCAGGGTATCAACAATGCGGTTTTCGTGACGAATCTGAAAGCCATTTCGAAGGTTTCGCTGGCCAAACTCAAGCCGTGCGGCGTAACCGAGACGGGCGTCGAAGGCTTCACGGCGACCGACTACTGGACCACGAACATCCATGCTCCGCTGACGGGACGCCGTGTGAGCATGGTGGTGACGTGGCGCAACAAGTACGACCCGATGGAGAGCGGGACGCACTATTTCTCGGTGTTCCCCGGGCACCCTTCGGAGCGTGATTTCGTGAAGATGTACAATCAGGAGAACTCTTTCTTTTGCAGCGACCTGCCCGATATGTACACCCCGGCGGAAAATGTGACGGTGCTGTAATTGGCGAAATATCAATATGCCTGCAAGGGGTTGCCTTTCCGGAGGCAACCCCTTGTTCGGTACGGCAGAGGGGAGCGGCAGGCTTCTTCAACCGGGACCCGGCGAACGTCTTTCCCGAAGGAGCGGAGCAGGCCGGGGAACGGACCGATGGATCGGGGCAGCGGGTCGGCGGACCCGTCAGGCGGAATATTCCCGAAAACAGCCTCCCGAAAAGTTTCGATAAAAAACCCGCCGGTTTCGTTTCGAATCCCGGAATTTTTTCATAGATTTGTAATCGGACGGCCCGGGGACCGCCTGGCCGGATTCCGGCGCAACGATTAAACCGAAAAAATATGGAGCAGTACATTTTGTCATTGGATCAGGGAACGAGCAGTTCCCGCGCGATCGTTTTCGACCGCAAGGGGCAGATTTGCTCGATGGCCCAGCGGGAGTTCACCCAGTATTTCCCCAAACCGGGATGGGTGGAGCACAATCCGCACGAAATCTGGTCGTCGCAGGCGTCGGTGATCGCCGAAGCCATCGCGGCCATCGACATCAACGGGCTGAACATAGCCGGAATAGGCATCACCAACCAGCGCGAGACGACGATCGTGTGGGACCGCGAAACGGAGGAACCGGTCTACAACGCCATCGTGTGGCAGGACCGCCGGACCTCGGAGTACTGCGACTCGCTGAAGGCCGAAGGAAAAACCGAGTGGATCCGCGAAAAGACGGGCCTGATCATCGACGCCTATTTCAGCGCCACGAAGATCAAATGGATTCTGGACAACGTGCCGGGCGCGCGGGAGCGGGCCGAGAAGGGCAAGCTGATGTTCGGAACGGTCGACACATGGCTGATCTGGCGGCTGACGCGCGGCGAAGTGCACGTGACCGACCCGAGCAACGCCTCACGCACGATGCTGTTCAACATCCGCACGCTGCAATGGGACGAGGAGTTGCTGAAGCTGTTCGACATCCCGGCGTCGATGATGCCCGAGGTGCGCTCGTCGAGCGAGGTTTACGGAGCGACGAAAACCACGATCTTCGCCCACAAAGTCCCCATCGCGGGTATCGCCGGCGACCAGCAGGCGGCGAGCAGGAGGAGCAGGATCGGTAATTTTTTCATCATCAGTTACTTTACCGATAATTTGGCAATTACAGTAGTCTTTCAAAGTTTCCATTATTTTTTCAGCTTCATTTTCATTGGTAATTACAACAAAACCTATTCCCATATTGAAAACTTTATACATTTCTTCAAGAGGAACATTTTGTTGATATATAAGTTTGAATATTTCAGGAGCCTCTGGGAGGTCATAAATATCATATCCGACACCTTTTTTCAAGCGTCTAAGGTTAGTAAATCCTCCACCAGTTATATGTGCTAATCCATGAATATCATATTCTTCTTTAAATAAAGCAACTATTGGTTTAACATATAATTCAGTTGGCCTTATTAATTCCTCTCCAATAGTAGTGTCACAGTTAGGCATTTTGTCATCAATTGAAAAACCTGCATCATCAAACAATGCTTTTCTAGCTAAACTGTATCCGTTTGAATGAATACCATTACTTTCAATACCTATTAAAACATCTCCAGCTTCAATATCTTCTCCAGTAATAATTTTATCAACATCTACAAAACCTATTCCTGTTCCGGCTAAATCAAAGTCTTTTATTATTCCTGGAAGTGAGGCAGTTTCCCCACCAATTATTGAAATTCTGGATTCTTTTGCTCCTGTTACAAGACCTTCAGCTATTTCTTCAGCTCTTTCAGGATCAGGCTGTTCCACTGCAAGATAATCTACTAAAGCTATTGGTTCAGCACCAACACAAAGAATATCATTTACAACCATAGCTATACAATCTATACCAACAGTATCATATTTATTCATCATTTCAGCAATTAAAATTTTACTACCTACTCCATCAGTACTCATTGCAATAGCTTTATCACCTAATCTAACTAAAGCAGCATAATGTC
>ERZ1106976.1853-NODE-1853-length-20107-cov-6.076850_pt1 | contig 20107 bp, 19 predicted proteins | sample MGYA00403687_ERZ1106976 | MGnify/ENA primary metagenome ERZ1106976 (study PRJEB35170, sample SAMEA104062446) | human gut metagenome | biome: human gut; feature: human-associated habitat; material: faeces | place: Denmark | collected 2013-02-22 ... | reverse complement strand
GCTCTCCGATCTGAAGACAAGGAAAACTGGTATCAGATCTCCGAAGTGTATTTCACTTATGAACAGATCGAAGAAGACTCCACGCTGAAGGATCTGATCCTGGAAGCGGAGCAGACCGATATTTCTGATAAGGATCCGGCCAAGGTGCAGACCATGCCGATGTGGGGCTGGTACGGTGCGGCGCGCATCAATATCCTGCCGCAGCGTCTTTTCATATCGGGAGGTTATTCCGAAGCGCATATCCAGCAGAAGCACGGCTATTTCTCGGGCGACCAGTATCGTAACGGCCAGTATATCTTCGGAAATATCTTTTATAACTTCACCTCGCGTTGCAGCATCGCCGCCGAATACCTTTACGGCAGCCGCGAAAACAGGGACGGCATGAAGAACCATGCCAACCGCGTGAGCATGCAGGTGCAGTACAATTTCTAAACGACGATTGCCTGCGGTGCGGGTTCCCTCCCTTCGGTGCGCGGGGCCTCTCCGGCAGTCGCGTCGGTATGGCCGGCGATCCTTTTTACGGGATCGCCGGTTTCGTTTCCGTTATTCGACGGTCGGAAGATCGGGTCGGAAACGATGCGGATTCCGGCCTTTTAGCTTTTGGTTCTACACTCGGCTTGCACACTTTGCGGAGGACGAGCCTCCGCTCGGATAGGCTGCGCCTCGGCAAAACCGCGAACAAGTTTGCTTTTGCACTCGGCTTGCACTATCTTTGTCGACATGATGGAATTTTTGGAGACATATCATCTCGTGGGAATCGTCGTCGGCGCGGCGACCTTTCTCATTATCGGCGTTTTTCACCCGTTCGTCATCAAGGGCGAGTACTATTTCGGCGTGCGATGCTGGTGGGCTTTCGCCGTGTCGGGCGTCGCGGCGCTCGCGGCGTCGCTGTGGGTAGAAAACCTGATTCTCTCGATCCTGCTGGCCGTGTGGGGTGCATCGTCGTTGTGGGGGATCGGCGAACTGTTCGAGCAGCGCGAACGTGTGGCGAAAGGCTGGTTTCCGAAACGCGAAAAGAAAAACCGACGGGGCGGCCGATGAAGCGGTTGGGTACCTGTGCCGTATTGTTGTCGATGATCGCCGCGGTCGTCGTCAGCGCAGGGTATCTGCGCAGCGTGCGGATGCAGCGTGTCGTTCCGGCGATGGTTCCGCCCGACGAACGCATTTTCCATGCGCGCCTGCTCTTTGCGGGCGACGTGATGGCCCATCTGCCGCAGTTGACTGCGGCACGGAGGTCCGACGGAACGCACGATTTCTTCGGACAGTTCCGTCTCGTGAAGCCCCGCTTCGATGCTGCCGATCTGGTCGTGGTCAATCTCGAAACTACCCTCTCCGCCGCCGCTCCCCATACGGGTTATCCCTGTTTCCGTACCCCGTCGTCGTTGGCCCGTGCTCTGCGCAGGGCGGGTGTCGACGTAGCCGTCACGGCCAACAACCATTGTTGCGACGGCGGCGCGCGGGGTATCGGCGCGACGCTCGCCGCGCTCGACGATGCGGGTCTGCGCCACACGGGAACGTTCGTCGACTCGTTGCGGCACGGTGCCGACCATCCGCTGCGGCTCGCGGCGAACGGCATCCGCTTCGCGCTGTTCAACTATACCTATGGCACCAACGGTCTGCCAGTGCCTGCGGGCACGACGGTCAACCGAATCGATACGACGGTCATCGCCCGCGATCTGGCGGCCGTCGACCGCGGTTCGGTCGATTGCGTTATCGCCTTCGTGCATTGGGGCAACGAGTACGAACGCCGGCCTGACAGCGAACAACGGATGCTGGCAGGGTTCCTGCGACGGCACGGTGCGGATCTGGTCGTCGGCAGTCATCCGCACGTCGTGCAGCCCTTCGAGCAGGATTCGACGGGTGCCGTCTTCTACTCGTTGGGAAATTTCGTCTCGAACCAGCGGCGGCGTTACTGCGACGGCGGACTGCTGGCCGAAGTGGAAGTCGTCAAGCGCGTTGCGGCGGGCGTGCCGACGATGCACTATGCCGCACAGGCCGTTCCGGTGTGGGTTGCCCTGCCCGACTACCGGATTCTGCCGCCCGAAGTGGCCGATACGCTTGCGATGCCGCCCCACGCACGTGCGGCTTATGACCGGTTCATGCAGGATACTCGCCGGCTGCTCGATGAGCGGGAGTGAAAATAGAAGCGGACCCTCAAAAGAGGATCCGCTTCTATTTTCCGGCCCGGATGGCCTAATAGTTCTCCCGCTTCGGCTCGAAATAGGCCTGGGGATGCTTGCAGGCGGGGCACAGCAGCGGAGCCTGCTCGGCCTCGATGACGAAGCCGCAGTTGCGGCACTGCCACCAGATCTTGCCGTCGCGCTTGAAGAAGTTGCCGTCCGTCAGGCGGCTCAGCAGCTTGAGGTAGCGGCGCTCGTGCTCGGCCTCGACGGTCGAGATCATCTTGAAGGCCGTGGCGATTTCGATGAAGCCCTCTTCCTCGGCCACCTTGGCGAACTCACGGTAGAGAACATCCCACTCCTCCTTTTCGCCGTGAGCGGCAGCCAGCAGGTTCTCGGCAGTGGTTCCGATCGGACCGGTGGGGTAGCTGGCCGTGATCTCCACGTCGCCGCCCTCAAGGAACTTGAAGAAACGCTCGGCGTGCTCCTTCTCCTGTTCGGCCGTCTCGGCGAACACGCCTGCGATCTGCTCGTAACCCTCCTTTTTCGCCTTGCTGGCGAAGAATACGTAACGGCTGCGCGCCTGACTTTCGCCGGCAAACGCCTTCAGCAGATTCTGCTCGGTCCTTGTACCTTTAATGCTCTTTTCCATAATCTTATATTGTTTAGTGTGTGTCGTTTATTTCCGTACAGCAAAGATAGGAAAATCCCTGACAATTCGCCAAATTATCTTCATCGTTTGTTTTTATACGGCTATTCGGATTACTTATAGACCTGATCGAGCATCTCCGCCACGTCCTTCCGGAACAGGGAATAGGCCGCCGGCAGAGCCATCGTGTCGCCGACCTCAGGCGGAACGATCCGGTAGCCGGGCATCGCCACCCACACCGGCACCGGGTCGAGCGCATAGGTCATACGGCCGTCGGGATGCCGCACGGCTTCGATTTCGGCCATCAGCCCTCCGTCGCAGTAGCGGCGGCGCTGATTGGAGACGAAGTTGCCCAGCGAATAGAGCACCACGTGCGACGAATCGGTCTCGAAGGGCTGCACCACGTGCGGATGGCTTCCGACGATCAGGTCCGCGCCGTTGCGGCGCAGAAAGCGCGCCAGCCGCCGCTGTTCGGCATTCGCCTGCCGTTCGTATTCGTTCCCCCAGTGGATGCAGACCGCGATGCAGTCCGGCGATCCCTCGCGCGCCGCGGCCAGATCGACCGCCATGCGCACCGTGTCGATCAGGTTCACCCGCACGCCCTCCGGCACGGGGATTCCGTTGGTGCCGTAGGTGTAGTTGAGCAGTGCGAAGCGCACGCCGCAGTGTTCGAGCCAAAGCGGATTGTTGGCCGCACGGTCGAGGCTGTCCGTAAATACGCCCGTATGCCGGATGCCGCACCGCCGAAGTTCCGCGACGGTCGTATGCACCCCGGCGCCGCCGCCGTCGCAGCAGTGGTTGTTGGCCAGCACGGCCACATCGACCCCGGCGTCGCGCAGTGCGTCGGCCAGCGCCGCCGGAGAGCGGAAACAGGGATAGCCCGTATAGCGGTCGGTGCGGGTGAGCGTCGTTTCGAGGTTCACGATCACCAGATCGGCCGCACGGAAGCGGCGGTGCAGATGAGCGAACACCTCCCGGTAGTCGAACCCCGTTTCGCGGCGGGCCGCCGTGACCTGCGGCAGATGCTGCATCACGTCGCCCCCGAACAGCAGCCGCACGCGCACCGGCTTGGGCGGCGGAAGGGCAGGCTTCCGCTCCGACTGCTTCGCCGGAACGCAGCACGCCGCCGCCAGCAGCAGCCATGGAAGAATATGTCGAGCGGATATTTTCATGGTATGCGCCCCAAAGTTAGCTTTCCGTACGATAAAATCCAAAAACCGCACTATATTTGCCGTCCCGAACCGCCGAGCACGGTTTTTGCCGTCGTTCGGGATGCCGCGCGGCGCAGGCCGCGGCAAAAACGCGCAGCGGTGCGGCGGGCCGCTTCGCAACGCCGCCGTGCACCGCAGGCTCCGGCCCGCACCCGCCGTTCCGCATCTGCCGGCGGCGGAAGGGAGCGCACCGCGTGCAGACACGGTGCAGCCATGACAGACGCCAACGCGAAAAAACGTCGAACATATGCGTAACATAAGTAATATAAAGGGAGTGCTCTACGCCGTTGTCTCTTCGGCCACGTTCGGGCTGATCCCGCTCTTCTCGATCCCGCTGCTTCATGCGGGCATGGCCTCGCCGACGATTCTCTTCTACCGCATGCTGCTCTCGGCGGCCATCATGGCGGCGGTGGCGTTGCTGCTGAAACGCAACTTCCGCATCTCGCGGCGCGACTTCGGCGTGCTGGCCGGCCTGAGCCTGATGTACGCCGCCACGTCGCTGGGACTGCTGCGCTCGTACGATTACATACCGAGCGGCGTGGCCACCACCGTCAATTTTCTCTATCCGCTGGTGGTGACCATCGTCATGACGCTCTTTTTCCGCGAACGCAGTTCGGTGTGGATCGTCATCGCAGTCTTCATTTCGCTCGTCGGCGTGGCGCTGCTGGCGTGGGGCGACGCGGGAAACAACGATCCGGGACGCGGCCTGATCTATGCCGGGACGACCGTATTCACCTATGCGGTGTATATCATCGGGGTGATGAAGAGCCGCGCCGGACGGCTCGACCCGCTGATCGTGGCGTTCTACGTGCTGACCTTCTCCGCCGCGGTGTTTCTGGTCTACGCCCTCTCGACGTCCGGCATCGCGGTAGTCCACACATGGCACATCTGGCGCAACCTGCTGTTGCTGGCCCTGCTCCCGACGGTGCTCTCCAACCTGACGCTGGTGCTGGCGATCAAGCATATCGGCTCGACGATGACTTCGATCCTCGGCTCGATGGAACCCCTGACGGCCGTACTGGTCGGCGTCGTCCACTTCGGCGAAGGCTTCGACCTCGACTCCGCGGCCGGACTGATTCTGGTCGTCACGGCGGTCATCATCGTCATTCTCCAGACCAATCACACGCCCCGGACGCCGCCGGCAAACATTCCGCCCACGCAGCCGCAGGAGTAAGACGCTGTCCGCCTTACACAGCCGAAAATCGCGGCCGCAGCCCGCTCCATTCCGCGCCGGACGGCGACTCTCTGCCCGCAGGCGATCCGCCGCGTCGCGCCGACTGCCGTTCAGGACCGGCTCGGCGGCAGGCAGGCGCAACGGCCGGATTATTTCTTCTTCCGGTTCGGATTGGCCGGGAACCATCCCTTCGCCACACGTCCGCGCTGCTCGAACAGCTCGCCGATCGACCAGAGCGACGACGCGCCCCAGACGGCCAGCAGGGTGGACCAGAGGATATGCCGCACGGCGACCGACGCCGCGATCGCCGCGACGCCCATCAGCAGGAAAAACCACCAGCAGCGCACGCCGAAGTAATATTCGCCCTTGATTACGAAGGGGTGGAACAGACCGATGATCAGAAACGTAGCGACGCCGATCACCAGCCCCGTAAGGTTGTATTCCGTCAGAAATTCCATCATGATTCAGCAACAGTTTGAAAGCAAATATACGAAAAAAAGAGCGGCCCGCACCGGACCGCCCGAATAAATGACGCCGACAAGGCCGTCAGAAGCTGTACTGCACCATCACGTTCACGCGGTTGGCGTGGTTCTTCATGCTGTTCATGTCCTTGCGCGAACCGTAGAGGTACTCGCCGGCCACCTTGCAGCGCGGCGTGAGCGAATAGAAGATGTTGCCGAAGATATACTGCCCCTGCTTGTACTGGTCGTCGGTGTAATAGCCGTGGCTGCGCTGCACGCGGACGGTCGAATAGCCGCCCGAAACGAACAGGCGCGGCGTGATGTTGATCTGCCCGGCGGCCTGCCAGCCCCACATCGGCATCATGCGCACGAGCGACGGATCTTCGGGATTGGGCGTGAAGTCGAGTCCCGAACCCGTCAGGTCCTGAATATAGGGGGTGATGCCCTCGCCGTAAACGCCGTTCATGAAGAGCCGGAACCAGTCGCAGCACTTGATCGTACCGCTGAACTGCACGCCCCAGCCGAGCAGCGAGGTGGTCGAATTTTTCGAGACCTTGTGCATGTAGGGGTTGCGGATGACGCCCGACGCGCGGATATGGCTGCTGCGGTCGTCGCCCCACGCATACTGCAGATACATCGGGAAGTCGGGCACGCGCTGGTGCATCGGCTTGAAGTTTTCGCCGTAGGTCGCGCTCACATTGGGCATTTCGGCCGCGACGCCGAAGGTCATGTGCCGGCGGGCGAACGAAACCTCATAGCGGATCATCGTGGCGAAATTGAAGTTGTAGGCGTTCGGTCCCTGAAAGTCGATGGTCGTGGGCGCGGCCTGCAGGTCGCAGAACGTCGTCACGTCGCGTCCGAGGGTCAGCCCCTTGAACGACACGTAAGCCGAGCGCAGGCGGGGCGTATAGCTGCCCTCCGCGCCGCCGCGGAAGTCGGCGTCCATGTAAATCACCACGCGGCCCAGCGCCCGCGTGTTGGTGATCGCCTTCATGAAGAGACGCGAAGTCGAGGCGTCCATCATCAGCTTCTGTTTCGAATTGTAATTGCCCGGAACGGGAATGTCGTAGGGCACGAAGTCGATATTGTCCACGATGCCGTCGAAGTCGTATCCGGCGCGCAGGCTCACGAAGCCGCCCAGCGAGAACGAGAACCGGTTGTTCTTCGACGCGAATACGAACTGGGGCTTCTCGGACTGCTGGAAACCGGGGCGGTGCGTCTCAATATAGTCCTGCGTGGCATTGTCCATCGCCAGCCGGTTGAGCGCCGCGGCCTGACGGCTGCCGCAGCCGCCGCAGTTGTAAACCGTGTCCACTTCGTGCACGGAGATAAGGTAGACCGTGGGCGAATACTCTCCGTTGCGGCCGTCGCGCATGTGTCGCTGGGCCGAAGCGGAAGACGCAAGCAGCAGAGCCACAATCAAAAGTCGAAATGTTTTCATAAGCTGAATTGATTTGGTTTTAAATTTGTCCGATATGTTTTGTTTTTGGAGCACAAGCAGTTGATATTCAAACCCCCAATCAGCAAGTTATATGCCAAAGGATCCCGCACGCCATTCGATCTGCCGGAACGCGCGGCGCTTCCGTCCTGCGGCAAAAGGCGCTCCGCCGGCTCCGGACGGGCTTGGTTTGCACGCGGTTTTCATTATCTTTGCCGAAGATAAACTCCCGCACGGACAGGCAGCGTCCCCGGCAGCGGCAAAACGATTTGCCCCAGCCCCCGACTTGCACTATCTTTGCCGTGGATAAACCGCCGCACGGACAGACGCCCGGCAAACCGGTTCCGCACCCGGCCCGCATCGTCTTCGTGCGTTAATTAAAATAAGGTATGTTTCTCTGGTTTATTTCGATTCTGACGCTCGCGGCCGCAGCCGCAGACATCATACACTACCGCCGGCTGCGGCGGCGCGGAACCTCCGCACGCAACCTGCGCCTGTTCGTCGCGCTGGCCGCCGCCACCGACGCCCTGCCGCCGGTCATCGCCCTGACCGACGCCCTGAGCCGCGACAACACCACGGGATTCATGCTCTTCGCCATGTGGGCGTTCTGGGTATGGATGATCACCGTCCTGCCGCGCATCGCCTGCTATTTCTTCCGGCTCGTCGGCCTGCCGCACGCCGGCATCGCCGCCGGCATCTGCGTGGCCGCGCTCCTGATCTGGGGCACCACGCGGGGCAGGACGCAAATCCGCGTCAGCCGCACCGAAGTATGCTCCGAACGGATTCCCGCGGGATTCGACGGTTTCCGCATCGTCCAGTTCTCGGACGTCCACCTCGGCACGCTCGTCTGCCCCGAAGCGGAGCTGAGCCGCATCGCGGACAGCATCAACAGCCTGCATCCCGACCTCGTCGTCTTCTGCGGCGATCTGGTCAATATCCGCGGTTCGGAGTTGGACGCCCGCGCCATGCGCCTGCTGGGCGGCCTGCGCGCACCGTACGGAGTCGTGTCGGTCACGGGCAACCACGACGCCGGAGTGTACATCAAGGACAGCATCGCGCATCCCGCCCAAGCGAGTCTGGCCGAGGTCGTCGCACGCCAGCGGGAAATGGGGTGGCGCGTGCTGGAGGACACGACCGTCTACCTGCGGCGCAGCGGCGACAGCATCTCGCTGACGGGCCTTTCGTTCGACCCCGCACTGCGGCACCTGCGCCACGCTCCCGACCTGCCGCCCGCGAACCTGAACGCCGCCTACCGCGGCGTCCCCGACTCGCTCTACAACATCACCGCCGTGCATATTCCCCAGCTCTGGGACCAAATCGCCGGAGAGGGATACGGAGACCTGACCCTTTCGGGCCATGTACACAGCATGCAACTGAAAATACGCCTTTTCGGACACGCCTTCTCCCCGGCGCAGCTGATCTACACGCGGTGGAGCGGCCGCTACGACGAAAAAGGCCGCACACTCTATATCAACGACGGCACGGGATACGTCGCATTCCCGATGCGTCTGGGCGCATGGCCCGAAATCACACTCATAACGCTGAAAAGATGCGGATAACACTTTCCGCCGCGGTTACGGCCGACGGCTTTCTGGACGACAACAGCCCCCGGAGGCTGATTATCTCGACGCCCGAAGACTGGGCGGAGGTCTACCGTCTGCGCGCCGCGCACGACGCCATTCTGGTCGGCGCCGAAACACTGCGGCGCGACGACCCGTCGCTGCTCGTGCGCGACGAAGAGGTCCGCGCCCGCCGCAGGGAGCAGGGATTGCCGCCCGACATCGCCAAAGTGACGCTAACCGGCACGGGCGAACTTTCGCCCGGACTGCGTTTCTTCACCGAAGGCGAGGCCGAACGCTATGTGTTTTCCCCGCACGAAATAGATAGTTTACAGCGCATTGCGACGGTTATATCAACCGGAGAACCAATTACGGCGAAGCTGATCGTCACCCAGCTGGAGAAGCGGGGCGTCGAACGGCTGATGGTCGAGGGCGGGGCGGCGGTCCTCCGCATGTTCCTCGGCGAAGGCATGGCCGACACCCTGCGGCTGGCCGTCAACCCGCAACTGCGGCTCGGCTCGGCGGGCGGCGCGGAATTCCGCTTCACACCGCCGCAGGGCACTCCGCAGACCCGCGAAAACTTGGGCGGCATGGAGGTCACGACCTACACGCTGCATCCCGACACCTCCGCCGCAGACCTGCGTTTCCTGAAGCAGGCCGTGGACGAAGGCCGCAAATGCACTCCCAGCGCCACGTCCTACTGCGTCGGCGCGGTCGTGGTCACGGCCGACGGCCGGATCTTTGCAGGGCACACGCACGAAACCTCGCCGACGCACCACGCCGAGCAGGAAGCCATCGCCAAGGCGCTGGCGGCCGGAGCGGCGCTCCGCGGAGCCGCCATGTACTCCTCGATGGAACCCTGCTCGCAGCGGGCCAGCGAACCGGAGAGCTGCACGCAGCTCCTGCTGAAATACGGATTCGCCCACGCCGTCTTCGCGCTCTACGAACCCGGCTGCTTCGTCTGCTGCCGCGGTGCGCTCACCCTGCGCGAAGCGGGCGTCGACGTACGGGTCTATCCCGGACTGGCCGGGGGAGTGTGGGAAGCCAACGCCCACCTGAAGCGCTGAAACCGGCGCAATTTATGTCCATAAGGGCCTAAAATTGGCCTCTTTTACCGGAAAATCGCGCAACATATCGGGATAACTTATATATTTGTGTTTTAAACGTATTGATGAATATGAAAACAGCAGTCGGAATAGCTTTTGCGGCGGCATTCGCAACCGTCGCCCCGCTGTCGGCGCAGGAGGTCAAGCAGACGCTTTCGCTCGACGAGGCGATCGCCGTCACCCTCACGGAAAATCCCGCGATGAAGGCAGCCGAGTTCGAGGAGAAGGCCGCGATGCAGGAGCGTCGCGCGGCCATCGGCCTGCGCATGCCCCAAATCAACGTCACGGGCGCCTATGCCTATCTGGGCAAGGACATCGGATTCGACTTCAACGAGATGAAAGGTCCCGCCAAGAACCTCGCGGGACAGCTGCTGGGAAGCGGGCTGATACCGCCCGAAGCGATCCCTTCGATCAACGGCCTGCTCAACCCGCTGCTGAACGCCGACTGGTTCCTCACGCTGCAGGACCGGAGTCTGGGGTTCGTGGGTGGCGGGGTGACCATGCCGATCTGGCTGGGCGGTAAGATCAACGCCGCCAACCGCGCCGCACGCATCAACGAACGCACCGCCGCAGAGCAGGGCAACCAGACGCGCAATGCCCTGATCTCCGAGCTGGTGGAGCGTTACTTCGGCCTTGCGCTCGCCATGCAGGTCGTCGAGGTGCGCCGGCAGGTCGTGGACGGCGTGCGCCGCCACCTCGAAGACGCCATAGCCCTCGAAAAGAACGGCATGATCGCCCAGAGCGAACGGCTCTACGTCGAATTCAAGATGGCCGAGGCCGAGCGCGAGCTGGCCAACGCCAAGCTGCAGGCCGAAACCATCGCCAGCGCACTCTCCAACACGCTGGGACGCGAAAACGCGTGGCAGCCCGTGACGTCGATGTTCATGATCGACAAGGTCGAGGATCTGGCTTACTATCAGGATCTGGCGCAGGACCGCAACCCGCTGCTCAATCAGGTTTCGCTCAAACGCCAGCTGGCCGAGGAGGGCGTCCGCGTCCAGCGCGCCGAATTCCTGCCGCAGGTGGCGGCCATCGGCGGCGGTTCGTTCTACAACTATCAGGTTTCGGGCATCGTGCCCCGCTGGGCCGTGGGCGTGGGGGTCAATATCAAGATCTTCGACGGCCTGAACCGCGAATACAAATATTCGGCGGCCAAACAGACCGCCCGCCGCGTCGGCGCCCTGCAGAACAAGGCCGGCAAGGATATTTCGGTGCTGGTCGAGAAGCTCTACAACCAGATGATGAACTACCGCAACCAGATGACCTCGATCGACGCGTCGCTGAACTTCGCCGAGGAGTACCTCCGCATGAAAAACGCCGCCTTCCTCGAAGGCATGAGCTCGTCGTCGGACCTGATCGACGCCGAGCTGAACCTCGCGGGAGTGCGCACCGAACGTCTGCAGGCGGCCTACAATTTCGACCTGCTGCTGGCGCAGCTGCTCGAAACCGCAGGCATCAGCGACGAATTCCCGGCCTATGCGCGCCGCAGCGACGCACGGCCCGTTCTGTTCGATAAAAAATAAAAACCGAAAAATATGAAACGCAGCAACATCATTGGAATCATCGCGGCCGCCGTGGTCATCATCGTGTCGGTCGTACTGATCAGCTGGTACCTCCGCAGATCGACCCCGACGCTGATTCAGGGCACGGTGGAGTGCACGACCTACAAGGCCTCGTCGAAAGTGCCGGGCCGCATCGACGACATGAAAGTCGAGCAGGGCGACCGCGTGGAGAAGGGGCAGCTGCTCTACACGCTCTCGACGCCCGAACTGGAAGCCAAGCTCCAGCAGGCCGAAGCGGTCAAGAGCGCGGCCGCGGCGTTGGATCAGGCCGCCATAGCCGGCGCCCGCATCCAGCAGATCGAAGCGGCCATGAACATGTGGGAGAAGGCGCAGGCCGGGCTGGAACTGGCGCGCAAGACCTACGAGCGCGTGAAAAACCTCTACGAGCAGGGCGTAGTCCCCGAACAGAAGATGGACGAAGCGTCGGCCAACTACAAAGCCATGGAAGCCACGGCGCTGGCCGCCAAAGCGCAGTACAATCTGGCCATGGACGGCGCCCGCAAGGAGGACAAGGAGGCTGCCGCGGCCCGTGTCCGTCAGGCCGAAGGAGCCGTCAGCGAAGTCGAATCCTACATCAGCGACGCCATGGTCTATTCGCCCGTCACGGGCGAGGTCTCGACCATCATCGCCGAGCAGGGCGAGCTGGTCGGCAGCGGCTATCCCGTGGTGGCGATCCTCGACATGAGCGACATGTGGGTGACTTTCAATATCAAGGAGACCCTGCTCCCCGCGATTCGGGTCGGCACCCGCATGAGCGGCTACGTGCCGGCGCTGGGGTATGACGTGGAGTTCGAGGTGACCTATATCGCCGTGCAGGCCGACTTCGCAACGTGGTCGGCGACCCGCACGCAGGGCGGTTTCGACATCCGCACCTTCGCCGTCAAAGCCAAGCCCACGACGCATATCGAAAACATGCGTCCGGGAATGAGCGTACTCGTGGACTGGGACCTGATCGGGAAGTAGGAGAGTGCGATGCTGAATTTCCTGCGTAATACCTATGCCGTTCTGCGACGGGAACTGACGCGTCTCGCGCACCAGCCGATGTATTTCGTGCTGATGCTCGTGCTGCCCGTCGTGTCGTTCGCGTTCTTCGCCCTGCTGTTCAACAAGGGCGTGGCGCGCGACATTCCGATCGCGGTACTGGATCAGGACCACACCTCGCTCTCGCGCAAGGTCACGCAGATGATCGACGACACGGCGACGGCAATGGTGTCGTACGGCATTCAGGACATGGACGAAGGCGAACGGCTGATGCGCGAAGGCAAGATCATGGCGATCGTGCAGATTCCGGCATTCTTCGAGAAAAACATCCTGAGCAACAGCCAGACGCATATCGAGACCTACATATCGGGAACGAACATCACGGTGAACGGCCTGCTGTCGAAAGACATTCAGACCGCCGTGACGACCTTTTCGGGCGGCATCCAGATCCAGCTGCTCACCAAACAGGGACTCACCGAGCTGCAGGCCATGGCGCAGCTGATGCCCGTGCGGTTCAACAAGCACGTATTGTTCAATCCCTATATCAATTACGGCTATTACCTCTCGCCGAGCTTTATGCCCATGATGCTCCTGATCTTCATCGTCATGGTGACGGTCTTCACCATCGGCACGGAGCTTAAGAAGGGTACGGCGCGCGAATGGATCGAGACGGGCAACGGCTCGGTATCGGCCGCACTGCTGGGGAAGGTCCTGCCAGTGACGGTGGTGATGTTCCTCATGTCGCTGGTCATGTTCCTGATCATCTTCAAGGTCGTCGGCGTGCCCCTGAACGGCAGTCTGACGGTCATCCTGCTGAGCACGCTGCTCTTCGTGATGAGCTATCAGGCCATCGCGGTCTTCATCGTCTCGCTGCTGTCGAACCTGCGCCTTTCGCTCTCGATCGGCGGCGGCTATTCGGTGCTGGCCTTCACCTTTTCGGGACTCACGTTCCCGATCATGGCCATGTGGCCCGCCATGCAGTACCTGAGCAGGCTCTTCCCGTTCACCTACTACACCGACATCTTCGTCGATCAGATGCTGCGGGGCGCCCCGGTCGTCTGCTCGCTGCCCGACATGTGCTACATGTCGCTGTTCATTGTCTTACCGCTTCTGTGCCTGCCGCGCCTGCGGACCATCTGCACGGAGGAAAAATACTGGGGGAGGTTATAGCATGAGCCGTTTCACACATCAGATGACCTCTTATTGGCAGCAGATGCTGTCGGTCATGCGCAACGAGTTCCGCACGATCTTCACCGATGCGGGCGTGGTCCTGATCCTCGTTCTCGCGCTGATCATCTACGCCACCGTCTACTCGATGGCTTACGGGGCGCAGGTGCTCCGCAACGTGCCGATCGGCGTGGTGGACGAATGCCGCACGCCGACCAGCCGCAGTCTGATCGACACCTTCAACGCCGGGCCGAACACCTATGTGGCCTACAACCCGACGAGCATGGAGGAGGCCAAGGATCTCTTCTTCAAACGCAAGATCTACGGCGTGGTCTACATTCCGTCGGATTACGAGGAGAAACTGCTCGGCGGCCTGCAGGCCAACGTCGCGATCTACGCCGACGCCAGCTACTTCCTCATGTACCGGCAGGTGTTTCAGGAGGTCGTGACTTCGATCGGCGCCACGGGCGCGATGGTCGAATTCCAGCGTCTGATCGCCAAGGGAGCCAACCTCCCGCAGGCGCAGGCCACGACCCAGCCGGTCATCTACCAGTCCCACAACCTGTTCAACCCCTATCTGGGCTACGGCACGTTCGTCATGCCCGCGATCATCATGGTCATCATCCAGCAGACGATGCTCATCGGCATCGGCATGATCGGCGGCACATGGCGCGAATTCGGGCTGTACCGCAAACTCTGTCCGCCCGACCGCAAGCGGATGTCCACGCTCCCGATCGTGCTGGGCAAAGCGCTGGTCTACGGCATAATCTATTCCGTGACGACGTTCTACATCCTCGGTCTGCATTACAGGCTGTTCCACTATCCGATGAACGGCGCGACGGGCACAATCGTGGTCTTCATGCTGGCGTACATGGCGGCCTGCATCGCGCTGGGAATCGCCATTTCGACGCTCTTCCGCTACCGCGAGAATTCGCTGCTGCTGTTGTTGTGGACCTCGATTCCGCTGCTGATGCTCAGCGGTGTCTCCTATCCCCGCGAAGGCATTCCCGACTGGCTGTTCAACTTGGGGCAGATATTCCCCAGCAGCCACGGCGTAAACGCCTTTATCCGCATCCAGAGCATGGGAGCGTCGCTCTCCGAAGTGCTGTCCGAAATCAGGATGCTCTGCATTCTGGCCCTCGTATACGGCGGTCTGGCCTGCATCGGCATCCACTTGGTGCTCAACCGCGCGGACAAGGACGACATCCCGGCGCCGCACACCTCCGAACCGGAAAAGTGACGGCGACGCCCAAGCATCCGCAGGAACCGCCCCGTCCCGTCCGCAAAAAGGGACGGCCATCGGCCCGGCACACCGGCACAAGGACGAAGCGGAAGCAGGCTTCCGGCATAATCACAAAAAAGACGTCAGGCATTGCACCTGACGTCTTTTTTGTCCGAACCGCACTGGTTACCGCGGACCGTGGAAGATACCCGGAGGCGGCCCGCCCGGACCGCCGGGTCCCATGCGGCGGGGTCCCGACTGCACGACCCCGTCGTAATCGGAGATGTTCTTCGACCCCTTCTTGCCGAAGCGGCGCAGGTTGTAGGTGAACTGCACCATGTAATAACGGCCGATCACGCTGTTGGTCGCATTCTGCGTCCATCCCGAACCCGTCGTGCGGGCGAAAGCCTTGTTGCGGTTGAGCAGGTCGTTCACGCCGAACATGATCTCGCCGCGCTTGTTCTTGAATATCTTCTTGCCGATCCATGCGTTGCAGAGCAGGTACGAATCGTCGTAATCGTTCGTGAAACCGATATACTGCGTGTAAGCCACGCTGCCCGTAAAGGTGAAGCCCAGCGGGAAGACGAACTTCATGTTGCCCTGCGCCCGGTGGTTGAAGTAGCGGTTTTTGGAACCTGACTCGCCCAGCGAGTTGGTCGCTTCGTTGTAGGTGCCGTTCCACGAGAGCGTGAAGTCCACGTTTTCGGAAATATTGCTGCCCAGCACCGTGTTGAAGTCGTAGCCGATATTGCTCGTGTCGTTGCGCTTGCCGCCCGTGATGAATCCGTCGGCGTCCACCTCTCCGCCCAGCATGCTCGGCGTAAGCGAGTAGCTGACGCCCGCCATCACGTTGAAGTTGCTCTTCAGGAAGCCGATCGGAAAACCGTAGCTCAGGTGCGTCCGCAGGCTCCAGTAGCCGTCGAGATTGACGGGCGTGGAGTAGTAGTTGGGCTTGTACTGCACGCCGCCCAACGTGATCGTGCCGGGATTCGACACCACGTGCGTCGCATTGTAGTCGGAGGTGTTCTGCATCGAGAACATCCACATGAAGGTCCGGCCCTTCTCGACGTTGGAATTGATGTAGTGGAAATTGACGCGGTGGCTGTAGGTCGGATTCAGATCGGGATTACCCTTGGTGATATTCTGGGCGTCCGATACGTCGGCCACGTTCTGCAGGTCGGTGATCGACGGGTTGTCGGTATAGGACGATACGTAGAGCCGCAGCGAATTCTCGCGGTTGATGTTCAACTGTCCCATCATGAAATAGGTCACGTTGTTGTACGAATGCCTGATCTTGTCGGCGTCGTCCCGCACGATCTGCCCGTCGAGCGACGAACGCTGATAAAAGACATTGGCGATGAACGTATTGCGCTCCTTCGAATAGCGGAAGCCGGGACCTGCGCTCTGCGTCAGGTAGTTGCTCCGGTAGGAGTTCGAAAGCGCTCCGTCGGGCTTCAGTCCCGCGATCGAATAATCCGCGCCGGTGATATACGACTTCTTGTCGCGCTCCTGATAATCGTACGAAATGCGGTACTGAAGGCTTACCTGCGCATATTTGGCGACGGGTTCCGTGTAGGAGAACTGTCCGCGCAGGCGGTAGCTGCTCGACGGCGCGAGGTCGCGCAGGTAGCGCAGGCGCGTGTAGCCCGTCGTGTCCCATCCCCACGGCGCGTCGACGCCGTCGGGCCGGAGGTCCGAAAGCGGCAGCACGTTCGAGAAGGAGTTCGAGTTGTTGGTGTTGTCCGAGTAGTTCACGTCGCCGTCGACGGTGATCGTACGGCCGTCCTTGCCCAGTTTGGCGCGATAAACGGCGTTCGTCCGCACGTTGTAACCGTGGCGCAGGGCGTCGCTGCGGTTCTCGGTGCGGCTGTAACCGCTTTCGCCGAACTGCCAGCCCTGCGTCGTGCTCAGCGGGTCGTTCGACTGGTAGCTGAAGCTCGGACGGACCATCAGATTCTGGTTGTCGGAGATTTTCCACTCCAGACGGGCGTTGAAGCGGTGGTTATACGACTCGGTATCCGAGTAGCCGCGCGTCGAGAGCGTATCCACGGGCATCGGCGACTCGTACCATTTGTCGATCGTCGAACGGTTTCTCGTGTCGGTATTGTTGAAGAAATAGCTGCCCTGAAACGACACCTGATCGCGCTTGCCCCACGTATCGGAGTAGTTTACGCCGATGGCGTTCACCGACGCCACGCCGCTTTGGGGGCGCACCATATACTGGCCCACGCCGCCGCGGCGTCCGCGCCCCGAACCGCCCGAAACGCCCAGAATATCCTCGAACGAGAAGTTCTGCTGGTTGATGTTGTTGAACAGGCCGATGACCGACACGCGGCTGCTGCCGCTGAAGATATTGGCGTTGCCGCCCACGACGTATTTGTTCTTGGCTTCGGTCTTGGTGTCGGCGTCGTAACCGTAACCGGCATAGAGCTTGCCGAACTGCCCCTGACGCATGTTGGCGTGCGTAACAATGTTGAGGGCCTTGTAGCCCTCGCCGTCGTCCATGCCCGAAAATTCGGCCGCGTCGCTCAGCTTGTTATAGACCTCCACACGGTCCACGGCCTGCGCCGGAAGCGACTTGATGGCCGTCGTCACGTCCTCGCCGAAGAACTCCTTGCCGTCGACGAAAACCTTCTTGATCTGCTCGCCCTGCGCCTCGACCGTACCGTCCGACACGGTGATGCCGGGCATCTTCTTCAGCAACCCCTCGACGTCGGCGTCGTTGGTGACCTTGAAGGCTCCGGCGTTGTAACTTACCGTATCGCCCTTCTGCGAGGTGCGCAGCGCCTTGGCCTCCTTGACGACCGTTTCGATCTGCACGCCGGGCTTGAGTTCGATCCTGCCGATGTTCTGTTTGCCGGCCGCCACCCGGAAGGTGGTTTCGTAATTGTTGTAACCGAGGAAGGAGACGGTGAGTCTGTATTCGTCGTAGGGCAGCGAAGGAATCGCCACGGCGCCTTTATAGCCGGAAGTGAAATACTGTTTCTGATCCGGAGTCTTGACCGGAGCGACCTCCAGCACGGCTCCGGCAACGCTTTCGCCGGTATCGGCGTCAAGCACCGTTCCGCTGACCGCACCCTTTTGGGCGAATGCGGCCACGGCGAAAAACAGGAATAGGGTTGAGAGTAGTAGCCGTTTCATCTTAATGTTCTGTGTACTTTCTGATTTTGCGCATGCGAAAATAACTTTTTTCCCGCATACGGCCCTCCGACAAGGGGTGAATCGACAAAAAAAGGGCGTCAGCCGACAACCGACGCCCCGACTGCAACAAACCGGTCGATTTTCCTAACCTCACTTTTTCTCCTTTCCGGAGCGCGGTCCGTCGCATTTCCTGTCCCCCGCGCAGGGGGCGCACTTGCGGCCTTCACGCACGGCGGCCTTGTCGCCCCGGCCGTCCTTCATCCGGGGACCGCGGTTCATGCCGTGACGCGGGCCCTGCATCTGCTTCCACTGCTCGAACTGTTCGGGCGTGAGGATGCCTTTCATCTTCTCGGCCTGCGCCTTACGGTATGCGCGCATCTGCTCGGCCTGCGCCTGCATCTCCTTTATATCCTGCAGGTTGACCTCATAGAGCTGCTTCGACTGCTTTTCGCTGAGGTTCAGCTTCTCGGTCATGCGTTCGGTCCTGCGCTGGGCCATCTGCTCGGCCGTCGGCCGCTCCTTCATCATCGGAGCCTTCTTCGAATCCTGCGCAAAAGCGCCCGTTCCGGCCAGCAGGCACAAAGCCGCGGCGACTGCAAAAATTCTCTTTTTCATAATCTCAAATATCAATGGTTAATTCAATCCGTCAATCGGACCCGTTTCGGTCCCCTTACGATGCAAAGGTAAGGCCAAACCGGAAAAACGGAACGGCAATGCGGGTCAAACGCCCGAAGCTCAGGGTCAAACGCCTATTCGGCGGGTTGAACGGACGTGAGCCACGCCTTGAATTCGGGGACGCGGGCCTTGGAAATGACGATGCGCTCAGGAGTTTCGAGCACGAGACTCAACGAAAGACGGCTGCCGAACCACACGGCGATCTCCTTCACGGCGCGGCGCGCCACGATGAACTGGCGGTTGGCGCGGAAGAAATCGGCTTCGGGCAGGACGGCCTGCAGCGCTTCGAGCGTCTTGTCGAGCGGATAGGACGCCCCGGCGAAGGTATAGGCCGTCACCTTCTCGTTGCAGGTATAGCAGAATGCGATATCCTCGCGTTTGAGCGGAATAATCTTGTCGCGGACATGCACCAGAAAGGTCTGCTCGCGGCGCGCCGCGGCCAGCGTGCGCACGCGCGAACCGTAATCGCTGCGCTCGCCCTTGGACAGCCGCATGAGCTTGCCGAGCGCCCGCTGCACGTCGGCCGCATTGAGCGGCTTGAGCAGGTAGTCGATGCTGTTCACCTTGAAGGCCTCCAGCGCATAGCGGTCGTAGGCCGTCGTGAAGATCACCGGCGCCGTGACCTCCACGGCGTCGAATATGCGGAACGAATCGCCGTCGGCCAGATGGATGTCCATGAACAGCAGGTCGGGCTGGGGGTTGGCGCGCAGCCAATCGACGCTCTCCTCGACGCTTTCGAGCGTATCGACGACACGGATGTCGGGAGCCGCCTGTTTCAGAATGGCTTTCAGGTTCAGTGCGGCGGCGGTTTCGTCCTCTATGATCAGTGCTTTCATCCTGCAAGGGGGGTATGCAGCGGCATCCGCACGACGAACTCCTTGTCGGTGTCGATGATTTCGATGTCGCGGCCGGTTATCAGGTGGTTCATGCAGAATTATTTTTCAAAACAGGAGAATGTTCAAGTGGAAGAAGAAACAGAGGAAGATGTAATAGAGAAACAGAAGATATCTGAATTTGTCCTTGCCCCTGAAGTTGCCAAAAGCGTTAGAGATGCAATGAGTGCATTTAGAAATAGATAGAAAATAAAAAAGAAGCATCGGATTTTTGAGTGCTTCTTTTTTGTTGCACATTTATGCCAGTTCACAGGAACCTCACAGATTCCGCACAGGTTTCTCACAGATTTCATCCGTATAATCAAAAATCAGATATTGTCAGAAAAAAGCTTAATTGAGTGTATCCTTTTCTTTCAATGCAGAAAGAAGCCCACGCAAGGTGCGTAGGGCAATTTGCCGCTCGTCTTCAGAGCAGTTTTGCAGTTCTTTCATAATCTGATAGGTAGTAGTGTCCGGTTCTTTTCGCTCATCCTGAACAGCTGCATCAATTGAAATATCCAGAAATTGAGCAATCGGGATTAAAGTTGCAAGTTCCGGATTGCCATTACAGGTTTCAATATCCGAAATGGTCCGGGTGGACACACCGGCTTGTTCTGCAAGTTTTGCTTGTGACAGACCACGCCTTTCTCGTTCACTTCTTACCATATAGCCTAATTTTTTCTTGACGGTATCCATCAGCATCCGCATTACCTCACTTATTGTTTTATTTTATCGTAGATTGATAGTAAGAGAAACGCATTATAGTGCA
>ERZ1106976.1838-NODE-1838-length-20210-cov-4.450459_pt1 | contig 20210 bp, 13 predicted proteins | sample MGYA00403687_ERZ1106976 | MGnify/ENA primary metagenome ERZ1106976 (study PRJEB35170, sample SAMEA104062446) | human gut metagenome | biome: human gut; feature: human-associated habitat; material: faeces | place: Denmark | collected 2013-02-22 ... | reverse complement strand
TTAAATGGGGTATGGGGCAACGCCCCATAGAAAGGACGCGCGGGGCATTGCCCCCTTTTTTATATATAAAATAACATCAGTTTATGGTTTTGAGGATTTTTTTCTGCTCCGCCGGCGTCAGCTTACGAAACTGTGAAGGGGTTATTCCATAATGCTCTCTAAAAAGGCTGATAAAATATGATGGCGTAGAAAAACCGGAATCGGTACTGATTTGTGCCACCGACATCTCCGATGAACCAAGTAAATTAACAGAATAGTTAAATCTCAGCTTTTTCAGGTATTCCTTGAAAGAAACACCAACACTGTTATGAAAAAGTTCCCCCAGATAATTCGGGGTAAGGTACAACCTTGAGGCACAATCGGCAAGTGTAATATGCTCACGAAAGTGTTTTTTCAGATACATCACCGTTTTACTTACCGTATCACTGAACCGAGGAGAAGAGGGAAGCTCTGATCCATATTCTGTACTTTTTCTCCAAAGCATGATTACAAAACGGCTGAAGGCTGCCTGTATCATTTCGGTTTTCAGAAAATTATCGCTTTCAAACTCCTTTTTTATCTCTTCCAGCAAAGCAATTATTTTAACGGTATCCTCTTCGCTGAAAACAATTTTAGGCAAAGAACCGCCACTCTCCAGCATCGACGCGAGCTTGAGTGGAAGAAAAGACTCGGAAAAATTGATATTAAAAAGGCGAAGCGGATTTTCTTTTGATTCCGAAACGGTATGAAAATCCGAAGGTGAAACCAAGTATGCACAGCCGCGATATACAGAATGCATACGGCTGTTAAAAAAATGGCATCCCTCTCCTCCGGTTATAAACTCTATCTCATAATAATCATGCCAATGAACTGAGTTCATAAGCTGATCTTCGAGACGAAATTCTTTCTCCCGAATCAAAAAATTAAACTCCTTAAACTCTTTTCCTTCGTTATTTTGAGGGGTAGCAAGGAAAATTTCTTTCGAACTTTTCATATCGGTCTTTACTCCCGTTCTTCAGGACGATCCTTTCTTTTGAAGCTTTTTCGGAAATTCGCCGTATTTATTATATCACATCCCCAAAAAATATCAATATATGTCGTGATTTTTTATATTATATCCGTAATAAAAATCTATACTTTTTGTTCAAAAAATTGTATAATACAGTCAACAAATATAATCAGAAGTAATCACAATATATTCCGGTACGACTGGAAACATTTCCGGAATAAGAACGGAGGAATCAAAAATGAAAAAAAGAATCTTTGCTGCAGTTCTTACCGTAGTCCTTTTCGGCTCCGTATTCGTCGGATGTAAATCCGATAAAGGAAAGAATCCGAAAAACACAAACGAAAGCGGCAACCCAACCACAGAGGCTTCCACGGAATGGAGCTATGACTACGGGGCTCTGAATTACGGAGGAAAAAATATCCGCTTTATGACACTTGATTATTTGTGGGATATGTATATTTATCTTGACAGAGATATTGACGACACGGACCGTCTTGACGTAGCCGTTTACAATCGCGACCGCCATATCGAAGAAAAATATAAGTGTAAAATCGATGTCTACGAACAGCAATGGAACTGGTCAATTCCCGGATATGCAAACGAGGTCTATAAAGTACTTGCCTCGGGTGATGACATGTATGATGTTATCTACGTTCCGATAAACGCACAGCCAAGCATAATCACCGAAGGAAGGCTATACAATCTCGAAAACATAAGCTCCCTGCAGCTAAACCGGGATTGGTGGGACAACAGCATAAACGACGATTATCGCCTTGCCGACAACCTGTATTTTGCAAGCGGTTCCCTTATGCTTCAGTCCTTTGACAGCGCATGGGCAATCTTCTTTAATCAAAATCTGATAGAAGAAAATAAACTTGACAGCCCATATGATATTGTAGAGCAGGATAGCTGGACGCTTGATACGTTAATGAACATCTGCCGATCAGTAGCGAACATCAACTCCTCCTCCTCATTTGAATGGGGAAAAGGCGACGGTGATCAGCTCTACGGGATTTCAACTCACCCGAATCTTCCCGATAAGCTTATTTATGCATCGGGAGAACGCTATGTAAAGGAAGATAACGAAGGAAATTTGTATTTCGCCGCTGCCGAAAGCGAACGTTTCGTCAATATCGCAACAAAATTAATGGACTTTCTCTCTTACGAGGGCAATCTCAGGGCTTCAAGCGAAGAGTTGAGTCAGGAGAACGCCGGATATATATATCCCTTTACCACTGACAGAGCCGTCTTTCTCGGCGCTGAAATAAAAACAGGACGTTATTTAAAGCAGAAAGGCTTTGAAACCGAGTACGGCATTGTTCCCCTACCTAAATATGACGAAAATCAAACCGAATATTACACTCCCATAGTGGAAAATCTTCTCGTATTCACCATACCGACTACCTGCACAAATCCTGAGGAGATCGGTACAATTGTTGATGCGATGACCTACTTAGGATATACGAATGTTCTTCCCGAATACTACAACCAAACGTTGTACCGCGGTCTCAACAATGAGGAAGACGGTTCAATGCTTGACATTATAAGTAGTTCCAGAGGCGTAGACATGGCATACTTCTACGGTTGGAACACGGATCTCGCTTGGAAAATAGGCAACAGTATACTGAGCGGACAGCTTGATTTTTCAAGTTCAATTAACGCCGAAAAGGATAGTATCAATCAAAAAATTACCGATTGGCTCACACAGTTAGAAAATATCAATAAATGAAAAACAAAAAATTATCAAAATTATACTTCCGTGCCGTAGCAGCTCTTCTTGCACCAATACTAATAGGAGGATGTGCAAAAACGCATCCCTCCACATCGGGAAATTTATCGTCAGTCCAAACGGTCTCGGAACTATATACAAAAGAAACGGATACCACAGAATTGAATGACAAAGATAATAATACCTCCGGTGATACAGTTGTCATACCTACGGAAAGTACTCCAAACGATACGAAAAGAACCCCGGATCAAACTGCAACGGAGAAAACCGAACCGGACGAAACCACAATAGAGAAAACGGAGTCAAGCACTCCTGTTACCACTTCCGAAGCTACCTCTGCACCTCCCCCCGATACCGATAAGCCGGCTGACACCTCCGAAAGCCAAGATCCGGTTCCCGTTACGCCAAAGAACGGCTTCAACGGAATTTGCTTTGCCATACCCGGCGCACAGTCAAGAGGAATTGACGTCGACAGGCTTTTCGATCTTCTCGAAACAATGAATGTGGGTGCTCTCCGCAATTGGATGCATGCAACCGAAATTCTGTCAAGTCCCACTGAAATAAATGAGAAGCAATATAACAGACAAAAACAATGGATTAGCGCCCTGAATAAACGCGGCATTACCAAAATTGTCGGAATGAGTCATTACTGGTTCTGGCCGGAGGGGTATAACTGTACCGATCATGCTGCGGTTCCCTATTGGAGTGACAATCCCAATTCCGATTTCAGGAAATGGCTTGATGTCTACGAGCAAACCTGGTATACGCTGGCGTCTCTCTTTCCGGAAATCGATTGTTGGGAAATCGGAAACGAGTTTAATATGAACTCCTTTCTACACCCCCGCAACTATTACAGCACCAATATCCCCTTTACACTTGAGGAAAAAGCAGAAATCGTTACCGAGATGTGCTACGCTGCCTCAAAAGCAATTCACCGTGCCAATCCTAACGCAACGGTAATTTTTCCCGCCATGGCGCCTGAGGGCGGATTTACTGTAATGGAAAATTTTCTTGAAATGGTCTATAACAATATTGAATCCGGTAAATACGGAAACGGAAGCACCGATTCCGACGATTATTTTGACGCTATGGCATGGCACTGCTACATATTCAACGAGCCTTTCAATATCGACAAATGGATTAGGTATAACAACGCGGTATATGCCGTCATGCAGAAGCACGGTGACGGAGATAAAAAAGTTTTCCTTACGGAATACGGCTTTTCCGATGGAGGAAGTCAAAAAAAAGACGCAGAACAAGCTGAATATCTAAAGCAAATTTATGATGCCTGTAAAAATAAGATGACATATGTAGATTCCGTTTACCCTTTCCGGCTTATTGAGGATGAAACAGCAGCTTCATGGGGAGGAACAATTGAAATATACTACGGTATGTTCCGAGTTTTCGGTATTTCAAACTTTGGAGCTAAGGAAAAAGCAAAAGCAGTCTGTGAATGTTACGGAGGCAACGTAAGCAAACTCGACAGGTACATCGGAAACTACTCTGTATATGATAGTAATTAGCTTGACCAATGACTATATAATCAGTTTTAGCTTCAAGCAACTTATTTTAACTCTCTGTCAAACGACTGCGATTGGATCGATTTACGAAAATCGCGGTCGTTTCAGGTATATCACTAATTGGATTTAAGCTGGGAAGGGAATGAATTCACTATGACAGGAAGCGATTTTGAAAGAAATCACGACAAACAGATATTCTCCGATCTTCCAGCGGGAAGCGGCATGCTGACAGGCACAGCCGACAACACTGTACGCTGGATAGAAAAAGCTCAACTTCTCAACGCTTCGCTTTGGACGAAATTTGTAAATGAATTTCGCATAAGAACCGATGACGGTGACAATGCGTGGCGCGGAGAATACTGGGGAAAAATGCTTCGCGGAGCGGTAACCGTTTACCGTTATACCCAAGATGCCCGACTCTATAAGGTACTCTCCGACACGGTTCGAGATATGATGAGCACTCAGGAAGAAAACGGCAGAATCTCGACCTATAGTCAGGAACATGATTTTTCAAATTGGGATATATGGTGTCGGAAATATGTCATGCTGGGAATGGAATTTTTTCTTGAAATATGCAGAGAACCGAATTTCAGAGAGGAAATAACAGAATGTCTTTGCCGGCAATGCGATTATCTATATGCACGGATCGGAGAAGCCTCAGAAAATAAGCTTCCGATAACCGAAACGACACGAATATACGGAGGAATGAATTCCTCCTCTGTGCTGGAGCCTGTAGTCATACTCTACTGGCTCACAAAAAAAGGCAGATATCTGCGTCTTGCGGAGCATATCGTTTCCTGCGGAGGATCAAAAGCCGCAAATATCTTCCGGCTTGCACTGGAAGACAAAACCGATCCCTATGCCTACGGCGTATCCAAGGCATACGAGATGATATCCTGCTTCGAAGGTCTCCTTGAATACTATTATGCCACGGGAATTGAATGGTGCCGTCAATCGGTAGAAAACTTTGCCCGGAAGGTCGCAGCCTCTGATGTAACGGTAATCGGAAGCTGCGGGTGTACTCATGAAATATTCGATCACTCCTCCGTACGGCAATCCAAGCCGTCCGAAGCGGAAGAAATTATGCAGGAAACCTGTGTTACGGTAACGTGGATGAAATTCTGCCATAAGCTTTTCAAGCTTACCGGCGATCCGGTCTTTGCCGACTGTATAGAAAAATCCTATTATAACGCATATCTCGGCGCACTGAATACCGAGCGTCACACAGCCAAAGCCGCTCTGAAAAGCACTTCCGAACGGGAAATCATCGATACCTTTCTGGCGTTCGACAGCTACAGTCCTCTGACGGAAGGAACAAGGGGAAGAAAAATAGGAGGACTTCAGGTGCTTGCCGACGGAAGTTATTTCGGCTGCTGCGCCTGCATAGGTGCAATCGGCGCGGGAATTTTTGCAAATGCCCAGATCATGACAGATAAAGATGGTTTATTGCTATGCTTTTATGAAAGTGGAATGATAAAAACAACGTCTCCATCCGGTTCTCCGCTGAAGCTAAATATTGACAGCAAATATCCGTTTGGAAACGGAAAGATAAACATAACGATTCTATCCGAAAAAAAAGAAACCTTTAAGCTCTCTCTCCGAATCCCACAAGGTGTGAAAACGACGATAAAGATATGTGAAAATGAGATACCCGTGAAAAACGGAATCACCGATATTGTCCGCGAATGGAAAAACGGCGATGTAATATCGATTGATTTTGATATGAGTATAAGGCTCATTCCCTCCCCTGTTTATGACACAACCGTGATTTACAACATCGACTGGTCTACGGGGGGTACGCTTCCTGTTGAGGAGCATCAACAGGATAATGCAAAAAAACGTATCTGTCTCACGTCGGGTCCGATCGTACTTGCCGCCGAAAAAGGGCTTACAAGGGAAAACATACGTTTGCCCTTGTCACCGGTATTCGAACAAAACGGAAATATAAAATGCCATCCGGTTTCTGTTCCGGGCTACAGAAAAACAATATCCGTATCGGACCATATAGCGGGAGATCTCGTTTTCTGTGACTATGCTTCCGCCGGACAAAGTTGGGATGATGAAACGGAACTCAGCGTATGGATTCCGGTAAACGAAGAATATATACAAAAGCTTCCGGAAAATTAGGAAAGGGAATAAGAAAAATGAAGGAAATCACAAAGGATATTATACGGGAGCTTATTCTTGTCTACCCTGCTTTGACCCCCTGCCAAAAAGATATTCTGACCGCAACAGAGCTTTTGATAGGCAGCTATGAAAACGGCGGTAAGCTCCTTGTCTGCGGAAACGGAGGTTCCGCCGCAGATTCCCTTCACATCGTCGGAGAGCTTATGAAGAGTTTCTGCAATAAACGTATTCTTCCGAAAGAAAATAGAAAGAAGCTTTCCGAATACGGAGAGGATGGAAAAAGACTTGCCGATTCCCTTCAAGGCGCGCTGCCCGCCGTATCTCTCATCAATGAATCCTCTCTCTCGACGGCGTTTCTCAACGATGTCAATCCAGAAATGGTGTTTGCACAACAGGTTTTCGGACTCGGAAAAAAGGGCGATATTCTTCTCGGAATAAGCACCTCCGGAAACGCGAAAAACGTTCACTATGCCTCAATAGCTGCAAAATCGAAAGAACTTCATGTGCTTTCGTTAACCGGAAAAGACGGAGGCTTAATGAAACAGATTTCCGACGTAACCATTACTGTCCCGGAATCCGAGACATATAAAATACAGGAACTGCATCTTCCGATTTACCATGCGATCTGCAGGGCGCTTGAGTGCGAATTTTTCGGAAAATAAGAAGCATTACGGAGATTGATTATGAAAACAACAAGCTGTCGGCTAAAATTAAACGGAACATGGAGCCTCAAATATGCAAATCATACTTCTCTTCTTTCGGAGAAGTGGAGCGAGCCCGATGACAAAGAACTGAGCGCACCTCTTCTTTGTTGTATAAACACTCTTCAAAAAACGGATTATCCCGAAATATCTGCCACGGTCCCCGGAAATTTCGAATTGGATTTTTTTCACGCAGGCTTATGCGATGATCCGTATTTCGGAACAAATGTCATCGCTTTGCAAAAATACGAATCGTATCATATGTTTTACTACCGTCATTTTTTTTACGAAAACAGCTTTGACAATCCTTTCCTCATACTTGAGGGCATTGATACCGCCTCGGAAATCTATATAAACGGCAAATTGCTTCTTTGCACCGACAATATGTTCATTGAATACAACGCCCCGCTCTCCGAATACCTTACAAAAGGTTTCAACGAAATTGTTATACATATAAAACCCGCCATACTTTACGCAAAAAAATATCCCAAATACGAGGGTATGTTTTCATTAAAATATTCCTATGATGCTCTGCAGCTTAGAAAACCGGCAAGCATGTTCGGCTGGGATATTGCTCCAAGAATGATATCGGGCGGAATCTGGCGAGATATATACATAGAGAATCGAAAAAAAATCGCACTCTCCGATATTTTTCTGTTCACATCAAGCGTCGATCCGAAAAACGGAACCGCCAAAATTTCAGTCGTGGCAGAAATCATGGGAAATTCCGATTTTACCAACTGCCGACTCTGCCTGAAAGGTAAATGCAAGAGTTCCGAGTTCAAAATAACACGACAGATTCACTCTCTCAAAGACAATTTTGAATTCAGCATAAGCGACTGTCTTTTATGGAATCCGGTCAATTACGGAGAGCCCAATTTGTATGAAATTCATGCTGAGCTTATATGCGAAGAAAAGCCGGTTGACAGCAAAAGCTTCCATTTCGGTATCAGAACGGTTATTCTCGACAGAACAGAAGAACACGGAGGAAAATTTGATTTCTGTCTGAACGGGAACAAAGTGTTTATCATGGGAACCAACTGGGTTCCTGTTGACGCCATGCACTCACAGGATAAAACCAGAATAAAAAAAATTCTTCCCCTCCTTCACGATCTCGGCTGTAATATGGTACGCTGCTGGGGAGGAAATGTATATGAATGTGAGGAGCTTTTTGACTATTGTGACTCTCACGGCATCATGATATGGCAGGATTTTGGAATGGCATGTGGGGTATATCCCAGGGACGCCAGCTTTCTCAAACGTTTTTCCGAGGAAGCCGTTGCCGTAATAAAAAAATACAGGAACCATCCTTCGCTCGTCATCTGGAACGGAGATAATGAATGTGATCTGGCGCTTTCATGGTCCGGACGTTCAGAGAGCCCTAACGACAACTGCATTACAAGGCAGCTGCTTCCCGAAATACTGCGTGAATATGATCCCTCCCGTCCTTTTCTGCCTTCCTCCCCTTACGTAGACGACATAGCGTTCAAGAGCAGAGAGCTTTTATCCGAGGATCATCTCTGGGGTCCCCGGGATTATTTCAAGAGTACCTTCTACCGAGATGCAAAAGCAAAATTTGCAAGCGAAACAGGATATCACGGCTGTCCCTCTCCTGAATCGCTGAGAAAGTTTCTCTCCCCCGAAGCCGCTTCCTCCTGGCATACCGGTGACTTCAATACCGTCAATGATGAATGGCTTGCACATTCCTCTTCACCGGAACTCGATAAAAACGCACCTTTTGCTTATCGTATTCCCCTGATGGTATCGCAAATTAAAACACTTTTCGGAACTGTTCCTGAAAATATTGATGACTTTTCTTTCTCAAGTCAGATCTCTCAAGGAGAAGCTTACAAATATTTTATCGAACGCTTCAGATTGAAAAAAGAATCTCACGGAGGGATTATCTGGTGGAATCTAATTGACTGCTGGCCTCAAATATCCGACGCCGTGGTCGATTACTACGGCAATAAGAAGCTTGCTTACCAATATATAAAAAACGCCCAGAAACCCGTAATCTTAATATTTGATGAACCCGATAATAACGACATGATTAAGATTGTTGCAGACAATGAATATCCTTATGAGGTTACTATGTCATATACGATTTCCGATTTAAGTTCCGAACGCCGGATTCTGTCCGATACCGTAACAGTACCCGCCCATTCCGCAATCCCGGCGGGAAATATCTCCGGCAGAGAAAAAAACTTTTTGCTTGCAGAATGGGAGTACAGATCTGAAAGGAATATCCTGCATGGAAGAAATCATTTCATCAGCGATCCCCGGGGAAGTAATCTGAAGCAATTTAAAAAAGTACTTGAAAGAGCGGGAATTATCCCGATAAATAGAGTATGAAACTTATTGGAATTGATATCGGCGGGACAAAATGCGCGGTAATAGCGGGAGATGAAAACGGTAATATTATAAAACGCGTAAGCTTTCCTACCGAAAATAAAAACATCTCTGTAAACAGAATTCTTTCCGAAATTGAAAAACTTGAAGCAGAATACCATTCCGGCGCAATCGGAATAAGCTGCGGCGGTCCTCTTGACAGTAAAAAAGGAATCATTATGTCTCCTCCGAATCTTCCGGGCTGGGACGAAGTTCCTATATGCGGTATGCTGTTCGAAAAATTTCATCTTCCCTGCGGCATCATGAATGACGCCGATGCCTGCGCCCTTGCCGAATGGCGAACCGGCGCGGGAGTCGGAACAAAAAACATGGTTTTTCTGACCTTCGGAACCGGTCTCGGAGCGGGACTAATCCTAAACGGAAAACCTTATTCCGGAACCTGCGGAAACGCGGGCGAGGTCGGACACATACGGCTTGCCGCAAACGGTCCCGTCGGATATCACAAGGCTGGCTCTTTTGAAGGATTTTGCAGCGGCGGAGGAATACGTCGGCTCGGCATTACAGAAGCTAAAAAGCTTTTGAAAAACGGAAACGGTCCTTCCTACTGTGTTACCCCCGATATGTTAGACAGTATAAGTGCCAAAACAATTGCCCAAGAGGCTTACCGAGGCGACAAGACCGCTATCGGGATTTATAAAAAATGCGGAAAATATCTCGGCAGAGGAATTGCCATTATAATTGATATGCTCAATCCAGAAGCAATTGTCATCGGCGGAATATATCCGAGAGCCAAAGAGCTTCTTGAGCCGGAGCTTATGAAATGGCTTGAGAAAGAATCGATTACCGATTCACGAAAGGTATGCAGGATACTCCCAGCAAAGCATGGGGAACAAATAGGAGATAAGGGCGCACTTGCCGTTGCTGCGATGCAGTTATGACAGCACCGCACAATTCACAGCTAATGCCTTGATAGTGCATCCGCTTATATCTCTTCCGTCATATAGAACCCAAACATTGGTCAATACGGCTTGTATTACCGTACCGTTTTGTATTGTCCAACAAAAAATTCACCTTTTGAAAAGCGCGTACCTGCGCTGTCAGAATGATGCGGCGTTTCCTAAAAAATAATATATCTGAAAAATATCGGAGAAACTATGAAACCAAATAGAGTAAAACCACACATTGTCTTTTTTATCATACTTGCCGTATTTTTTTCGGTTCTTTCATCATGCGGAAAAAATAAAAATAATAAAACCGAAACTGAAGGCTCGGAAAAGATATCGGACACAGAAAAACAAATCGAATACAATGAACCGGAAAACGGATTTTGCGGAATCGATTTCGGAATTTCTTCCGCTTACGGAAGAAAGCTTGATATCGACCGTATAACGGAGCTTTTGCAGATCATGAATGCCGGCGCGGTTCGGAACGAAATCAATATGACAACTGTTCTGTCCGATTCGACTACGGCAAACAAAAAACAGATTGAACTGCAAAAGGAATGGATAAATAAACTCTATGACCATGGGATAACCAAGATAATTGCTGTCAGCAACGGTTGGCTCCACACCGAAAAGAGTGAAATAAATGACAGATATGCCGTTCCCGCTTGGAACAATTCCGAAGATTCCGAATTCAAAGAATGGCTGACCTTATATGAGGAATCATGGAAAACTATGGCGAGTATGTTCCCCGAAATACATTTTTGGGAAATCGGAAGCGCTCTCAATACCGACGCATATCTGCATCCCGTAGATTACCTGAACTCCGGAAACGTATTCAACTTGGATGAAAAGCTTGAAATTATAACCGAAATGTGTTTTGCCGCGTCAAGAGGAATCCATAGTTCCAATCCCGAAGCAATCGTTATATTTCCCGGAATATTAATTGACGATAATTTCGACGACGCAAGAAAAATAATAAAGAAAATATACAGAAATATCGGAAGCGGTCAATACGGCTGCGGAAGTACCGACCCCGATGATTATTTCGGGGCTATCGCCTTGCAATATCATTCCCCGGCAACCGATTTTGACATCGATGAATGGATAAACGCCTGTAAAAGGTTTTCCGACTTGATAGCGGAATACGGTGACAGCGATAAGAAATTGTTCATCACAGAATTCGGATTCAGTGATTCCGACAGTCAAGCTTCCGATCAGACACAGGGAAAGCTACTGGAACAGGCACTTGAAGCGATGAAAAACTGCAATTATATTGACTCGGTATATGTGTACAAGATGATTGAGGGAAGCTCTGATGTTCCCGACACTGAAAGATGCTACGGACTATTCTCCGTTGACGGCAAATCCGGATTTATCCCAAAGGAAAAAGCCAACGCGGTTTGTTCCTTCTTCGGGGGAAAAACGGATCAGTTAAATAAATATGAAAAACCGATTGAAAGCGAGGGACCAAATGTGAATATCGAATCAAAAACGCTCAGTTATCTCTGCACATGGGGCAGACAATCCTATGCTGCTTCTAAAATGGGAATTTCCGGATCCGGAAATTCTGAAATGCGTGATGCCTTAACAGCCGAAAGTCTGTTTGGCACGGTAAACTATTACCACATTATTCCCAAAGAATACCGATCAAATCTTATATTTCTGATTGATGACGGATGGGATGTTCCGTTAGGGACCTCCGGCGACGGTTCACGCTCTGAATTCGGCTCCTTGGAGCCTGATCCGATAAAATTCGCTTCACTCGGAGATACTGCTCAGGAAAGACTCAATGAAATGAGCAAAAAAACAAAGGAACTCGGTTATGCCGGTCTTGGACTTTGGGTATCCCCTCAAATCCCCGGAGAAGGATGGACAAACGCGGAAGAGGCAAGAAGCTATTGGGAAGAGCGAGCCCGTATGAGTGCGGAAGCGGGTATTCTGTATTGGAAGGTGGATTGGGGAAAGCATCAGACGGATACCGAATACCGTAAAATGATTACGGAAGTTTGCGCGAAATATGCACCCAACCTAACGGTAGAACACGCCTATACGCAGGTTCCTTTTACGGAATCCAACCCAGACAGGAATTTTAAAGAGGAACGTGAAAAGGCGGTTTCCCTGCTCACCTCTATCGGCGGAGTGTTCAGAATATACGATCTCAGCGCTCCTTTTGAAACAGTATGCGCCCTCGGAAGAACCGACCAGGCTTTAAGGGCTGCCCGAGGCTCAGGGGTAAACAGTTATATAAATGTTGAATCGGAAGGATATATCGGTGCAGTACTCGGACTGCCTGTCGGAATCATGTCTTATGACACTGAGATGCAGGTATACCTGAAATGGCAGCAGGAATCCCCGATATTTGGTACAGAACAGGCGGAATACTATTGTTCCGAAAATATGCTGACCGACACTTATTACTTTGAAAAAGAACTCTTTCCAGGCTGGTTCGAGTGCGCAAATAAGCTTCTCAGTGAGACAGCGCCTGCCATTATGTCCCGTGGATGCAGTCTTCCCCGGGTAAGCACAGGAAGCAATGGGATAACTCCGTTTATCGCTGCCTCAAAAAATCCCCTCACCGGTACTTTTTCAATCGGCGCTTTTTCAAGAACGATAGATCCCAACACGGGCATCAACGGGAATGTAAACGTCAGCGCAGAAGTTGGGGTTTCAGACACTAAAATCGGAATATTCGGAGTATTCGGAAAGCTTACCCTGACCTTTGACGAAGATATCTCCGGGTATTCCATATACGGAAAGGACATTCTCTCTGATAAGCTACGCGATATAACCGGATTAGTCTCGATCAGTTCCAATACACTCACCATTGACGGAACGGTAATCAGAACCGTCGGAAAAGAGGCACGTAAAACCAACGACTCTTCCCTGCCGGCAATGATGATTGTTTTAAAGCCTGCTGAGTAACTCTGATTTTTATTTCAAATTGTGTTTTTAGCCGATTGTAAAAATCAACGATTTATAATAAAATTCCTTTTTTCGACGACTATGCTGACGAAAAGACGCCTTTAAGACGAGCAAAGCGGGTCTGCGCACCGAGGGGATCAGCAAAAATCCTCGATTTTTGCCGGCGACGATAAGCGCGCATCTCCCATGCCATGCGCTTATCAATTGTAAAACACAGTTTTACGGCAATACCGCCGAGTACACAGCTAACGCCTTTATTGCGCATTTGTTTGCAGCGTTTCCGTTATACTTCACAAAATTCGTCGGCAGAGGAGTCGCTCTTGCCTCCTCAATTTGTTTTGTCTGACAAAAAATCTGGCGGCGCAACTGCACAATAATCATTGTGCGGTATTGCCTTAAAATTGGCAAAATTGTGTTTTTAAAAGGAGAAAAACAAAAAATATGGTAAAAAAGTTTTTTAAAAGCAGCCTTCTCACGCTTCTCTTCGTTACTGCCTTACTCGGATTTGTCGCCTGTTCATCAAGCGACACCGAAACAGCAACCGCAAATACTACTTCAGCCACTGAATCTGCCTCGGGCAAAACAACCACCGAAGAACCTTCTTTCCCCGTCAGAACAGAAGATCCCACCTTTAACGGAATATGCTTTGCCATGACCGGCGCCTATTCCCGAAAGCTCAACATGGATAAGCTTATGGATCTTATAGAAATCATGAACGTACACAGTATGCGCAATTGGATGCATGCAACCACCATACTGTCAAAAGATATGACAATAAAGGAAACAGCGGTAAACCGCCAGAAAGAATGGATAAAAAAGCTCAATGACCACGGCGTAACCAAAATCATCGGCATGAGTCACTACTGGTTCTGGCCGGAAAAATATAACGTTACCGATAAATCTGCCGCCCCTTATAGAGATAAAAGTGAAGGATCGAAATTTAACGAATGGATTACTCTCTATGAAGAAACCTGGTATACGCTTGCAAGCATCTTTCCGGAGATTGGCTATTGGGAAATCGGCAACGAGTTCAATATGGATATTTTTCTGCATCCGGAAGATTATTACAGTACCGGAATCAAATTTACTCTTGACGAAAAGGCAGAGCTTGTTACAGAAATGTGTTTTGCCGCCTCATCGGGTATTCACAGAGCCAATCCCGAAGCAATTGTAATATTCCCCGGAATGGCTCCTGAAGGCGGATTTACCATCATGAGAAAATTCTTAAGACGTGTGTACGAAAACATTGCAAGCGGAGAATTCGGAAACGGAAGCACCGATCCCGACGATTATTTCGGTGCAGTTGCCTGGCACTGCTATGTCCTGAATGAAAGATTCAATATAGACAACTGGGTAGACTATAACAACTCGGTCTATGAAATTATGGAGATATACGGCGACGCCGATAAAAAGGTGTTTCTCACTGAATACGGATTTTCCGACGACGGAGATGAGAAAACCGATACGAAACAGGCTGAATATCTCGAACAGATATATGATGCCGTCTACAACCGTATGCTCTACGTAGATTCGATATACCCTTTCCGTCTCGTAGAGGACAATACCAAACTTGGAATTGACGATATAGAAGTATATTACGGAATGTTTCGGGTATTTGATCAGGAATCCTTCGGAGCAAAAGAAAAGGCAAAAGCTGTATGCAAAACCTATGGAGGAAACCTCTCTTCACTTGATAAATATATAGGAAACAATAGCGTTTATCCGACAAATATAAACAATAAGTAATATTCTGGTCAAAGACAAGAAACTGCCGCAAAACAGTCCTCTTTAAAAATAATATACAAAACCGGCTCGTCTGAGGCAGGAAAACCTTATCAGACGAGCTGATTTTATCTTTGGGGAGCTTATTTTGTAAAATTCGCCATTAAGGAATCACTGAATCAATCGCCAACAGATCTTTCGGACAGATTGATTGCCCAGCATCGTTAAAAAACCTTGAAATAAGAAGGCAATACCGCCGAGTTCTGACGGTGTTGCCTTAACCATATCTGCACTTTTTTGCCTTGCCGTTCAATAAATCATCTCAGAAATCTGCATAGTCGATTGATTCAGCGATTCCTTAAATTTTTATTCTACGAAAGCTATCGCGTCCCGCTGAAAAAAATAAAAAAATTATCCCATTCCCAACATCTGAAAAATATTCAGGGCTGCCGTCCGTGATCTTACTCACATACGGCAGCCCTCGTTTCGGAAAATATCTTTTATAACAAAAAGACGGTTTAACGCGTACAAAGTATCGGAGACATCTTTATTAAGGAAATACCGCACAATGATTGTTGAGCAGTTGCGCCGCCAGATTTTTTTCGTCAGACGATACAAATTGAGGAAACAGGAGTAGACTCCTCTGCCGACGAAATTGGTGAAGTATGACGGAAAGATGCAAGCATATCGCAACAAAGGCGTTAGCTGTGCATTGTGAGTATCGCCTTAATATAGCTGATTCTCCTCAACGCTGCCAATATATTCCCCGTTTTGTATCAGAAAAAAGCCCATATTGTTCTCCAATCTTAATGCCTTCAGGTATATTTCTGAAACATCGATGACTGTGAAATCGCCAAATTCCGGATGAAGCTCATCTGCGCCCGAAACAAGAGTGACAAGATTATATTTTTCCTTAAGCCTATCTTTTCGGCTATACACACGCTGAAGCATTTCTGCACATTTTCCACAGGACGGCTTATATGCGATAAGCAAAGTATCGCCGGAAAAAGATTCCGCATTTTCGGATATCAAAAATCCGGTAATCTTTCTGCGAAGCTCTTCCTTATCGCAATCAGACGCCATCTCGGCAGCTGCACCTGCAAATGATGATCCGAAGGTTCCGAGAATTTTCCCGTCTTTATCGGTAAGGAAAATCTGAACTTCTTCTTTAAAAATGCTTTTTGAATTGCAGTAATACCAATCTGTTTTGTCATCGGCAAAGACTTCTTTCATCTCGTCGGGAATCTGCTCTTTAAATACCGCGATCACATGAACCGTATCTCCGAAAATTTCTGTAAGCTTATAAGCAGCCTCGCTCTTGTATCCGCTGTCATCGGGAAAAAACATCAAAAGCTTTTTCTCTCCTTCGATATCCGAAATTCCCGATTCCTTTCCATCCTCCGAGAACAGCCGCAAAGACGAAATTCGATTTTTGTCAGAAAATTTGTCCGAACACGATCCGAGAGAAAAAAGCATAAAAATCATCAGTACAATCGGAAGCAGACTCCTTCTCATTACCTTATCCCACCGCTTTAATCAGCACCACTCCGTGTGCGGGCACCGGGGCAGTATATTCATCTTTATAAATTCCCTTGTCCTTGTGTTCCCACAAATCCCTTATACTGCAAACAGAGGGAAGATCCGCGTCAGCAAAGCGCGCCGTTATTTCTGCCGCTTCTTCGCTTCGGTTAAATAACATCACAGCACGCGATTTTTTGCCGTTATCATCAACAAGCACTTTTTTCCATACCTGAAGTCCCGGTTTATCCTCGCTCACCTTCACAGCCTGATGACAAACCGGATCCTGATTAATGGCAATGACCTCGGCATTACTGATGATTTCGAGCGTTCTGTCATCTATATTCGGAAGATCAACCGAAAGCATCAAGGGGGACGCTTCCATACAGAAAATTGTAAAATACGATACGTTTTCGACATCACTGAGTCCGCCGGTAAGCATGAGCGCATCCATATCATTAAAACCGCCCGGTTTGGTATTCTCCGGCCTGCGGCAATTCATATCAAAGGTTTTCATAAGATTATAATCGGTTGAATCCCAATATACAGTAGGAACCGCGGCGGATACATCGGGAGAAGTCCGGCAGAAGTTTCCGACAGAAGTACCCCAATCAACGCTTCCAAAATCACCCGCACAGCAAACATGATAAACCATCGGTCGCGAAGCTTTCGCTATGCACTCTCCGACTGCTCTGTACGCAGCTTCGTAGCTCGGATAATCCACACACCCGCCTCCGGCATCAACCTTTACAAGATCAGCATCCCATGAAGCAAACCGATCCATATCCTGCTGATATCTTCCATAGCTTCCCTCTTCGTTTCCGACTCCGATTTTACCGATATCGGTATAATACCCGATCTTCAAGCCTCTTTCATGAAGATAATCCGCAAGCGCTTTCATTCCGTTCGGAAACTTCTGGGGATCAGGCAAAAGATCACCCTTTTCATCTCTTGTAGGATATCCCTTCCCGTTCACGCCCCAGCCGTAATCGATCTGAATATATCGGTATCCGAGATCGGCAAGTCCCGTGCTTACGAGCTTGTCGGCTATCGCCTTAATTAAATTCTCGTCAAATCTGTCGGTATAATAATACCATGTGTTGAACCCCATAGGAGGAGTTCTTGAAAGTCCGTTATCCATTTTGTTTCTCCTGAAATTTTATTTATGTTTTCTCTTAATGAAAAGAAGTAAAACAACAACTACTATTATCGCTGCAACAGCGGCGGTTATGTATATAAACAATCTGCTTTTTTGTTCCGAGGGCTTCGGAATCTCCGTTGTAGCCTCACCTGAGGAAGCTGATATGATCTCCGACGAACCGGCGGTAGTTTCCTGTATGTCGCCCGCCTGTTCTGTAACCTTTAAAAGAACGACGCCGTGGGAAGGAACCGATGCACTGTACTCTCCGTCATAAATACCCTTATCCTCATGTTCCCAGAGGTCTCTTACAAGACAATCACCCTCAAGACCGATATCGGACCAATTCACCGATATTTCAGCCGTATCGGATGTCCTGTTAAAGAGCATTACCGCTCTCACCCTGTGACCGTTTTCATCGCTCTGAACTTTATTATACACCTGAAGTCCGGAAACATCCTCTCTTACAAGTCTTGCGGAATGGCAAAGCGGATCCTGATTTACGGCAATAGCTTCCTCATTGCTGATAATGGCAAGCGTTTCATCGCTTATATTCGGAATATCCACCGCCAGCATAAGCGTCGAGGGAGCAATACAAAACAAAGTAAAATAGGATTTATTCTCCTCTGCGGTCAGTCCGTTATTTTCAAGCATCAGCGTATCCATATCAAAATAACAGCCCGGCTTTGAATTTTCCGGATAAGCCATAGCCATATCAAAGGATTTCAGTACACCGTATGTTTCATCTTCCCAAAGAACCTTCGGAATCGACGCCGAAATATCCTGACAGGTACGGTAATACATAAACGGAATTCTGTCCCCGACATAATCATCAGCCATTCCCGATATAAATTCCGTAACACCGTATCCGCCGCCGCAGCAAATATTAATCGCAACGGAATTATCAGTATCGGCATTTTTCAAGCAATCGAGAACAGCCCGATATGCTTCGTTATGGTCGGCATAATCAACATGCCCTCCGCAGCTGTCGATTTTTATGAGATCGGCGTCCCATTTGAGAAACTGTTCAATATCCTGCTGATAATAGCCATAGCTTCCTATACCGTTGCCGCATCCCGAAACACCAAGATCGGTATAATACCCGATTTTAAATCCCCGCTTGTGAAGATAATTGGCAAGAGCTATCATCGAACTGAATTTATTCGGATCCGGCACCATATTACCGTTCTCGTCCCGAATCGCATATCCCCGATCCTCAGCGCACCAGCCCCAATCGATCTGAATATACTGATATCCGAGTTCGCGAAGTCCTTTTTTCTCCATAGCTTTCACCAGCTCCTTGATGGTATTCTCTGTAAAGCCGTCAAGATAAGTATACCATGTATTAAAGCCCATCGGCGGAGCCGTTATTCCTGAGCCTGCGCTTTCACTTTTCTCTTCAGCGAATACGGAAGGAACAGCTACCGCGCATAGTACGGTAAAAAACACAATCACTCCGGACAGAATTGATTTATAACGCTTTTTCATACCTTTTCTCCTCTTTACATCTCGAAGCTCCCAGCCCTCGTTTTACAATATGCTTTCGATAAATTATGTTATATGCTGAAATTTTATCACAGTGGAAAGCACGTTTTATTGTAATATAGTTTTGTTTTTATGTATAATCGGACAGTTAACTGTAAAAAACAAAAGTAATCATTTTTTCTCTTGATTTTTTTTATAATTCGGTGTATTATATTACTTAATTGACTGTAATATCGTGTGGAGGCAAAGATATGGAATACCCCAAAACTCTGTTCGACGGCACAGACACTCCCTGGAGATATAGTGATAAAAGATGCGGCAGAACGCTTCTTGTTCAACATCATTTACTGACTGATTATTCGATCGGCATGCACGCTCACGATTATTATGAAATCAACATCATTCTCGGAGGAAAGGGTGCCCATTATTACAGCGGACATATTTTTGAAGTAAGCGAAGGAGACGTTTTCGTCATTCCTCCAAAAATCAAGCACGGATATTGGAACTGCGGCGAGCTTGTTGTTTATCATATCATCCTTCATGCCGACTTTTTCAAAAAATATGAGTCGGATCTGATAAGCTTGCCCGGATACTTTGCCCTCTTCGATATTGCCCCTCAAATACGGGAATTTGCAGGCGTATCTCGCTTTTTGAAATTCCGAGATAACGAGTACAGTGAGATATACGAGATAATTGAAAGTGCCGCAAAAATAAATATAAAGGAAGAACTGACTGTTCACGATGCTATCGGGTTAAATATCAACGCTTTGTACCTGATAACGAAGTTAACCGCATTTTTTTGCCGGGAATATTCACCGGAAACCGAAAATGTCAGCGACAGCGACAGTATGCTGTTTACCCGCGCCGTCGAGAAAATTTATCAGGATTATGATCAAAAGCTTGATATCAATAAATTGGCTTCAGAGCTTCATATCTCACGAAGCACATATTACCTTCTGTTCAAAAAGTTTTCCGGCAAAACACCCGGAGATTTTATTACCGACTACAGAATATCCAAAGCCATGTCGCTTCTTCTGACCACCGATCAATCCGTAACCTCCATCGCA
>ERZ1106976.1837-NODE-1837-length-20213-cov-46.050154_pt1 | contig 20213 bp, 21 predicted proteins | sample MGYA00403687_ERZ1106976 | MGnify/ENA primary metagenome ERZ1106976 (study PRJEB35170, sample SAMEA104062446) | human gut metagenome | biome: human gut; feature: human-associated habitat; material: faeces | place: Denmark | collected 2013-02-22 ... | reverse complement strand
TAAAATTTCTCTCGAAAATTTTGTTTTGGGGCTTGACTTTTAATAGTTAGTCTTTCTCTTTGTTATTCTCAGGCTGTTCACATTGAGTCATAATGTTGATGTTGCGGTCTGTCTTTGCCTGGATGCTGTTGGCACGGACAATTTCGCCCATGTCAATGCCGGTCGCTTCTTTCACCGTCTGCATGGTTTGAGCCATCAGGATAGGAACGTTCCCGGAAACGCCGGATACGCCGGAGGCATCACCGCCAATGATAGAAACCTTATCAATGCTGGACAAAGGCTGAGCCACGCTCTTGGCAATGTCAGGAAGAACCTTGATGAGCATTTCAGCCACAGCCGCATCGTTATACTGCTTATATGCCTCTGCTTTCTGTTTCATGGCTTCCGCTTCAGCCAAGCCTTTCTGACGAATCGCTTCAGCTTCTGCCTTACCGACAAGTTCAATGCCTTCTGCTTCCTGCTGCTTGGAGAACTTCTGTGCCTCAGCTGCACGTTCCGCCTCATATTTCTTGGCTTCTGCCTCTTTCTGGCGGCGGTACAGGTCAGCATCTGCCTGTTTGCGGACTTCCGCATCCAGTTTTCGCTGCTGCACCTCGGCTTCCTGTGCGGCAAGGTCTACCATCTTCTTCTGTTTGGCAATCTCAGCGTCCGCTTCTGCTTCCTTGATTTCCTTGGCTCGGAGGTTCATCTGAATCTGACCGGCAGCATCTGCGTCAGCCGCAGCTTTATCAGCTTCAGCTTTCAGCTTTGCCTTGGCGAGCTGCAATTCATTGTTGCGTTTTGCAATCGCAGTCTGCGCTTCAACTTCCTTGGCATTTGCAGCCATCTCAGCATCGGCCTTCGCGCAAGCCACGTCGCGGGCTGCCTGCGCACGGGCAATTTCAGCCTGTTTTTTCACAAGCTCTTCCTGTTCAATGCCGATAGCCTCGATGACGCCGTGGTTGTGGCCCTGAACATCCACCGCATCCCTGATATCCTGGACGTTAAAAGTCACGACCTCAAGTCCCATCTTAGCAAGGTCGGGGCGAGCATTCTCGATAACGCTCACAGCCATCTGCTTGCGGTTCGTCAGAATTTGGTCAACGGTCATGTCAGAGACAATCTCACGCAGGTTGCCCTGCAGAACGTCATTGACTTTCTCATTGATGCCCTGTTCGTTCATGCCCAGAAAGTTCGAGATGGCTGCCTGTTGTCGGGACATGATGTACGCCTTGGCGTCTTTCAGACCAGATGCCTTCACTTCTTCATCCAGAACGGTAGAGTTTTCGCTGTAGACTTGAATCGTGACAACAGAGTCAATCCAGAGACTTACGCCATTCTTCGTCTTAACACCCGTTTCAGGAGTCTTGACATCGATTTTCAAAAGGCGCATATTCAGTCGGTCAGCCCGCTGAAGAACAGGCAGAACAAATGTACCTTTTTCCGCAAACCACTTTAGGCTTAGACAGGCCAAAGCCAGTTACAACGATAGCCTCCGTGGGCGGAGCTTTCTTGTAGCAGAGAAATCCAAAGAGAATAATCAGGGCTGCTACAATTCCAATCACATATACCATAATTTTTGTTTCTCCATCCACATCGCCAAGGCAAATACCCTTGCCAATACGATTTACATGATACCAGCCCATAAGTAACCCCTTAAACTGTATATGCATCACAATGCTGCTTTTTCCAGTACAGGTCATCAATGATATCAGAAAGGTACTGGTCTTGTTTTAAAACGAAAAACGATGCCGGATTATGATTTACGATGAAACCAAGTCCCGTTCGTTCATCATAAATATCTTTCATGTGGTTCAGCCACTTTGAAAAATTTTTGATATGGGAATTATCTCGAAGTATAAACCTGCCGAACCATTGCTGCTTAATGATTTGTCTTTCCTTTGCTCGCTCTTTGGATTCTTGTTCATTCCATACGATATTGTCAGGTTCGACAATTACATAGGGAATTTTCTGCCTATCCATTTCGTCTATGACGGATTCCGTTTGGCAAACGAAGATGAAATCATATTTTCCTGATTTTGCCTCTTCCATGAAGCTATTTATGTATTCCTTTTCCCATCCGGCAGTTTTCTCATAAGTAGAGCTATCACTATCCCGCATCGAATAGCCATATTGGTTTTGGTGATTTGTGAGCCATGTTTTTCCACAGCCCGCAAATACGCTTACGACCATTGTTCGTCTCATTGCGTTACTTCCTTTACAAAAATGGCACCCACTAAATTTTATGTGTGCTGTTTTTTTGCGTTTTTGAAACGAGATGCAGTTTTGTGGTTGAAAAACTGTATCTCATTTATCTTTCTGTCTGTACTTTCTGGGTTTTTCGAAATGAGTCACACCTGAACTTCACCTTTAAGGATTCGCTCGTATTCTTTGCAGCACTTGTAACTTGCGATTGCAAGGTTGCGTCTATCTCGTTCACGCTCTTCTTCAGGATACCAGTTTTCGTCATAGTCATCGCCGAGGATTTCTTTCACGATATCCTCGAAACTTTTATATGTTCTTGGAGCGTTATCGCTTTCCATCTCTTTCTTTGCTTCGTCGAGACTGTTTTTGATTCTCTCGACTGCCTTTTTCATTTTTTCGGGTTCAACACCGAAAAATACCATCTCCCACAGCACACGAGCCAGACAAAATTCAAGTCCGTACCACGCGATGCTAAGTTCTGCCAGTTTCCAACTCAGGATATCCTTCCACTCGCAAAACTCGATGGCATATTTGGTCGGAACGTCAACTGCTTTCGCTGCGTCGAATATGGCATCAGTATCCATAAATGTGAGCATTTCGTCCCCGATTTTTTCTGGCTGCTCACTCTTTGATGCTCTCCTCTTTTTCCATTCCGCAATGTCGTCGGCCTCTACGCAGAATGTATCTGTTTCATTTTCCTCAAAGGTTTTACAGACAATAAGAAGATTTTGTTTTTCGGCCTTTTCAGGCTGTGTCTGCTTTATCCTCTCCATCGCAGCATGTACTTCCGCGCTTGCACGCTCGATGGTAACTTTGCTGCTTTCGCCATCGGGGATTTTGCAGTATTCGAGGATGAGTTTATCCACATCGCAGTGGAGAAAGGCATCTTTTATGTTTGCGTATTGACTCATTGGTATCCCCCTATCAATCCGTACTCATCTCATACGACAAAAGCGCATCATTGAAATATTTGTATCCAAGGTTTCCGATTTTATCTCCGTCGTCCGGCAGGGCATCAATCATGCGTCGAATTGACTTGCCGTCTTTCAGAGACTTCATCGCGTTGTAAACACTCCAATACATATTGGTATATACGAGTGATGCCTTCTTGCTGTCATCGATATATTTGTCCGGCATACAGTCTTTTGCAATCTGGGTGATTAGACTATCCCATCCGAATAGGCCGAACTGTCCATATTCAATCTTTTAGCTGCTAAGATTCTCATCCCTACTGCATCGGTATCGCCCCATCTCACAATCGCTCTGTCTTTAATTGTCTGCAATTCGCACGATTCCGCAATAAGCAAAACTCGCAGGCATAGAAAATGACCTGCGGGTTTCGAAAAGAGGTAATTATGCGCAAGCAGATGCGGCATCGATTCATGGCGACCAACTACAATCGCGATGAACGTCACTTGCCGTTTCTCTTGTACAATTTCTATTTTATGAGGTTCGCACAGCGGCGCAAGGGTAAACTTGCCAAGACTAAGATATTTTTGAGTTTGACTTCTGGTGTTTGTTTTTTTGCACTCATTTTCGAAAACTACCATACAATACCCCTGGCACAAAATGAGATACACCTCCAGCTACAACTCAAGAGCCCCATCCAAGATGACGGGGCTCTAGTTTTATATATTAGGGCAACAATAAATCTCGTGCATAAAGGTTAAGTATTCATGAACAAAGTTGCGATTTTGGCCCGTCCATCTGTAAAATATGATATAATTATGTTAGAAAGAATTGTGGGAGGAGAAAAGCAATGACGGTCGGGGATATTCTTGTAAGCATCAACCAAGCAAGTCTTGATACGATGCTTCCCCTTACTGCAGTGCAGACGAGCGCGGATATTGAACGGTACTACAAAGAAGGCTACAGTGTCGGCTTAACGGCTAACGAATTTGCTAAGAAGTATCCAAGACTGCCCATCAGCAGGATTTATGCCGCTCGCAATATGTTGGCCCCGCTCTATTACTGCGAACTCGATAATCCGGCCATTCCCATTGTTCTCTCTCTGAACATTTACGGGGACAAGCGCTTGGCTGTGAACGGCGAATCGGACGAAAAGTTTCAGCAGAGAGTTCTGGATATGGCCGAGAAAATCTCATCGGGAAACGCCCCCTTCATTCGCAGCTACTTCTTTTCCCTGGAAGACAGCCTTCGCGTATCGGTTCTTTCTAAATACATTGAGTTGTCCAATCCTGGTGAGGACTTATATGTTCTCTTTCTTGACCTGTATCGCACCAGCGACTTTGGCTTCTCTGCTCTCAAGGAGGATGACCTCCAAACAGTCTTTGCCGGAAAATCTCAGAAACAAAAGCAGGATACTATAAAGAGGCTATCCAGCCTGCCGGATACCGTGACTGTTTATCGTGGGGAAGGCAGCAAGTCTACTACATACAAAAAGTCCTTTTCTTGGACCACGAGCTACAAGGCAGCCTGTTTCTTCGCCTGCCGCATTCCGAGTCTCGAGAACAGCAGAATCATCACTGCCCACATCAACAAAAGTGATATTATCGAGTATTTTCCGGACGATGAGGAAAAAGAGGCCCTTGTCCTACCGGCTGCCGTAAAAGATGTAAAGGTCGATGTGCTTCTCGGTATCAACGCTCTGACAGACGAAATCCAGGCGCTCTACCCTCTCTACCAGCGCTACCGGAGCCGCATTTCCACTCTGTATGATGCTTATGGCCGGGCTAATGATGAGGAGCACGACGCCGAGCATACGCTGCGAGTTCTCTTTGATGCGCTGCTTTTGGTTCAGGTTCAGGGCATTGCCTTAACAAAAAAAGAATCCCACCAGCTATGTGATGCGATTCTTTATCATGATATTGGGCGGACAAACGATGATGTCGATGACAGCCACGGAGCAAAGTCCAAGGACATTTATTATGACGCTGCTCCCGAATGCAATTCGGCAACCGCTTTCCTTATCGAATATCATTGCTTAGACGACCGCAAGGCTCTCAAAGCCCTCAAAGCATCCAACATCCGAGACAAAGAACGGGTGTGGCTGCTATATACGATTCTCAAGGATGCAGATGCATTGGACCGTGTACGGTTCGGGATGCGAGCCGTAGACCCTAAGTATTTCCGCAACGAGATAACCCACAAACTACTGCCCACCGCGCAGAGCTGTGTAGGGCAGCTAAAGTTGTAAGGAGGATACCGTGCAGAACGAAAATGGTGTTTTGGCAGCGCAGGAAGATTTCGGTAATGCCTTAGTCGATAAATACGCACCGGTATGGGATAAGAAGTATCGGAGCAAGGGCGAGTCTATCTGGGTATTTCAGAGAAGAACCTTGTCCAGCGCTTGCCAGGTTGCGACGACATTGTATGACATGGATTTTGGAAAAGCATCTACTTTCCTCTTTCACCTGGTCCGTGAAGCTGAGGAGTGCAAACCCATCATTGAGGCCGTCAGCTCTCAGGTAGAGCTTGCCATGGCAAACCCCGACAAGTTCATTAAAGGCTATCATCAGTTTTTGCAGGGGCTCACAAAGCCCATCAAGAAGAACAAGGACTATGCTCTGTATTTCAAGGCTATTGCTTATGCGCAGGAATGTGTTCATTTAGGCTTGACCATTGACGGAAATGTGGAACGTAATGATTCTGTCCTGTACGCGGTAATCGATATGCTGATGCAGGGGAGCGAATACCTCAAGCCTCAGGAATTCGATATTGTGAACAACATTGTCGGTATCTCAACTGAGAACGAGCCAATCATCATCCGGGACCCCTATCCCCTCGCCGATGTTCCTGTCTATTATAGTGATGCTCTTTTCAACAATCGGCCATACGACAAATGTGAATCTCAGATTTCTGAAGACAGACGCTTGGATATGGTCTTTTCGTACTACAAGCGTTATGGCTATGAGAATGTAGCAGATTTCGATAGCATCAACGACCTCGCTTTGCTCTCGCATTTGTATACAAACACGGTTCTTTCGATGGCCACCTATGTGAACGAGTATACCGTGGATATGCTGCCGGACAAGCCGCTGATTGAGAATACTCCGAACATGTGGTCCTGGTGGCCAAAGCCCATCTCACCCAAATATACGACAGAGTTTCTGAAAGATACGCTGCACCATCGCCGCAGAACTCTTCCCGCCAACGGTGCATTGTTTCAGTTTGATGTCTGCCAGCTGATACAGGAAATTAAGCTGAAAGAGACTTGCCGCGACAACGAGATTGTGTGTCTGTATAAAATCGTAACCAAGTTCGGTGACCTGGCCGGATACTATAACACAAGCACCGAGTGGTTTTATATTTTGACTGACCGAGCTCAATTTCCAGAGCTGGTTGACAGTGTCACGAATCTGATTCTCTGGCTGTACACTTCTCTCGCCTGTGATTTGCCGGATGTCCTGCCCACTGATGCGTCGTTCCGGTCTTCGTTTGTGACACATGCGGATGCTCCATTCGGGATTCGTTGTCTGATGATTGGCGGAAAGCCCCGCGATTATCGCAAGAAAGGCAATGGTGACGACGAGCCGCTGCGGGTGTTCGACAAGTCCAAATATGATGCTTCGTCCAAAAACATCAATGGTTTCATTCGCCACCTGCCTGCCGGACAGAAAGCAAGCGAACGTGCCATCCTGATAGCTGAAAGCTATGGCTATGAGCTGAAGAGTGATGAAACCTATGTAACGCCGTTCGTTAGAAGACAATGGCTGAAAAAGAAAACTGAAGAATAAAGAAAAGCGCCCACCGAAAAATGGTGAGCGCTTTTATTTTTTCATTCCAAAAAGTCGGAGGGTTTTCCCATTCCAGAAAACTTTTCCCCAAAGTACCAAAAGTTTTCTGAACTCAGAAAAGTTTTGCTGCTATTCCAGAAGTTTTTCGGTTTCGGAAAATCATGCGACTATCATTGGGGGTTCACTATCGGCGTTGCAGTTCTTGCCTGCGGGTCAATAGAATAAGTGGCATCAATGTATACCGTATTGTTCCCTGTGTCTTTTCTCACAAAAACTGGCATTACAATTTCTGTGATGGATGTTGGGTTATTGCCATTTTCTGCGTAGGTTTCGGCATATTCCTGCCAACGAATGTCAACATAGGCGTTGGAATGTGGTTCCAGTAGTGCCGCTCCTTCCGGGGTACATTCAAAGCCGTTGATAGAGCCTTTGTCCAGAATGACATCGATACGGTCATCTGTCTTATTCTGATAGTAGGCTTTTGCCGTGTAGCCCATGAAACTATCAGAATAAAATCCGCAAACGACCATGCTGCAGGCATTATTGTCGAACAGCACAATATCCGTGGGCTGAATCTCGTGTTTTGGTTTTGTCGCTTTCCTCCGGTATCGGCATCGATATAGTTGACCACAACACGCGGGTCCGATACGCCACTGTAATACTGGTATGCTGCGCCGCAAAAGCGTAGGTGAGTGCTGACAAGCCGTCCCAGCTTCCCTCAAACGCCTCGCGGTCAACCTTTACCGTGAATTCTGTGACATCGTCATTATATGGCAGCCTTTCTCTTTAAGCTGCATTTCTGTTATTTAATATTTGCTTTTTATTGCTGTGCAGCTTCCAACAAGAATCTGGCCTTTTCCTGAACTGCATGTTCCAGCATCTTGAGCCGCTCATCACCGAGATTATACCGACTATGCTTTTTGAACTTGAAAGTCAGCAAATGCCGCAGCTCCTGTTTCTGTTTTGGTCCCATAACATGACAAGCGACTTCATCGAAGTTTGCATACAGAGCTGGAGACAATGTCTTTTCCTGCTCGGAGAGATTGTTCAAGTCATCATCCATAACATAACAGTACAGAGATAACCCATTATCGAAGATGGGCGCAGGCTTTAGCAATTGATTTGTGTGGTTATCTACCAGGAAGCCGAAGTTACCAAGATGTCGGTCCGCATTTCGAATCACAGCATCCAGAACCAGCATATCTGCTAGGTCATCTTTCCAACCGTGAGCGTCATACCAGGCAACAATTTGGGAAATCTTGGAGGTTTCAATAAGCGTGGATGCCGGAACGAAGGAAATATCTTTGCTCGTGAACAGCTCACAGGTGGAGCAAAGCATTCCTTTCCACTTGGAAAGTCCATAAGAGATATGGTCAATTCCCATTGCCTCAGCTACCTGTGCGGCATAGAACTCAGAGTAGGGTTCTTTGCCAGTATTGGCAAAACCGCTTGTCCCGCCCTTGTAAAGCAGAACTTTACCGTCTTTTCTACGCCATGCTTTTGGTAGCATACCATTCGTTGTGAATTCAGGAGAGGACCGGAATTTCGATGCAGGAGAACTGCCATAACCTGTAAAAGCAATTTGCGATAGCACTTGACTGAATCGATTGTCGAAAAGGTTTACCTGCGCGAAAGTCTTTGGGTCATCCGGATAAGTGACCCAATAGCAATCGGTTAGGGAGAGTCCTTTGCAGATTTGTAGGATACCGATGAAATCATTCTCGCTCAAGCCATTTTTTGATAGGAAATTCTGAGCATAAGCTCTGTTTGCAGGAATCGTCCGGTGCCGCAGCCAACGGGTCAATGATTCGTTGGTGGACTTCATACCAAGGGGTAGGTACGTCGCTTTATCTTTGTTTGTTGAGGTAATGGCAACGTCAATACCGTCAATGGTTCGTTTGGCTGTAAAATGGAGCAGGATATCATCGAATTGTTTCAGCACCAAATCCATAAAGCACCCTCCTTTCACAAATAATTTATAGGAATATTATAGCATATAGCACCGTTTCTCTCAACGCTTGTTTTATCGGCACTCATCCGCCTTTAACTGTCTCAAACTCCAAAGTAATGGTATCCACGATACAAAAAGCCTGTGACCCGTATGGGGTTCCGTCACGATAGGTCGAGAAAGTATCACAGGAAAGAACTCCGTCTTCCAAGTGTACTTCTTTGACTGGCGTATGCCCCACCACTTGCAGATATTTGCCGCCGCGATACAAACGTTTTGCGTTCTGATTCGGAGACAGCTGCGGGCGATACCAAATGGGAGAGTCCGCTGCCCACATTGTCTCACAGCCCATCTGGTTGATAACTTTGATAACCGCGAGAACATTTTTGCGGTTCTGTGGTGCTACCCGGAGCTGAACAAAGAGATTTGCAAGGCCGCCGTGCATGAAAAGTGTTTTGTCAATTTTGTGGATATATGCAAGCTGACTTTTCTTTGGCAAGGTATTTGTCAACTTTTTAATTTCTTGACACACCAGCCCTCTTTTTTCCGGATGGTATCCGGTTTCCGGTTTTCCCCAGATGTAGCTCAGGTCATGGTTCCCGTAGCACCAGAGAGTATCTGGATGTTCCTTGGCAAACGCGATTGCGGTTTCATAGGTCTCCAGATACTGCGCATCATCATGTACCCCGAAATCATCTGCCAAGTCCATAAGGCAGACGGCCTTGTCCGCAATGCCCTTCTTCACGATGGCATCTGCCTGCGCAAACATCCAGGGTTTCAAATGGCAATCTGGAATGACTAAGACCTTCATGGCTCTTCACCTCTCTTTTTTGTGTTTATTATTTAGATTATATACGATTCGCACCGAATGTCGAGAATTCCGTTCTGGAGAATCATTGTGTTCGGCCGCCATGGCATCGTGCTGCCGGGCCAAGCTGAGCCACGCCAAATAATGTTGAATCGGAATTCAGTGAAATTGAATTCAACGTTTTTGAGAATACAAGAAGAGCCCCCGCCAAGCAGCGGAGGCTCGCTTTTTGTGCGGCAAAGCTCAAAGTCATAGGGGTGCTTTTTCCAAACGCCAGGAAATCTCCCTCATAGTTTGCATCGTGCCAGAAATTATTGAAATTATAGAGAATTTTTGCAAGCCCTAGTGTTTACAAGTGCAGTGTTTTAGCGTATAATGTAAACAGCAGAAAGGAGGAAAGGCGATGGATATCAGCAAAAACATCACCTATTATCGTTCTCAAAAAGGCGTTACTCAGCAATGGTTGGCTGACGCAATCGATGTCAGTAAAATGAGCATTTCCCATTTTGAGAATGGTAAACGCCGTCCGGACATTGCAACCATCAAGAAAATTTGTAAAGCGCTGGATGTTACTCTTGGTAAATTCATGGCGTACAATGAGGGAGTTACTGTTTTTAATGGCTCTTTCCGTAAGTCGGACAACCTAGCCGCATCTCAGCAGGATGCTATCGTTGCTCAGATTCGCTACGCTGCACAGCGCTATTACGATGCCTGTTTGTGCGCCAATACCGTTTGTGACGCCAACACTCTACCCAAAGAGAAAATTCCTGTTTTTGAGGATGCAAACCGGTCCGCTTCCTATATGCGCAGCGTTCTTGGCCTGGCTCCGACCGGGCCCGTTGGCAATCTTACCAGCGTACTCGAAAACAAGGGCATCTATGTCGTTCTGGTCGAACAGCGTGACATGGGTGTATCTACCAAGAACTTCTCGGGGTATAATGGACTCTCCAATAAGGGCTTCCCTATCATCGCTGTAAATGAAAGTATGGTCTATGGCCGTCAGCGCTTTACCCTTGCACATGAATTCGCACATTTGCTCTTTACCAATGCTACTGAGCGGCAGATTGACGATATTGCAGGACGGTTTTTATTGCCCAGCGAAGATTTGAAACGAGAAGTTGGTAGCAAACGACCGTTTATCAGTTTTAAGGAAATCGTGTATGTCCAGAATGAATATGGAGTTTCTGAACAGTGCATTGTTTTTCGTGCAAGGCAAGAGGAAATCATTAGTCAGCGCACTTATGATATTATCCTTAATGCCAAGGAACACCCACAAGATACTACCGATATCAGAGAACATCCTATTCGGTTGGAGCAAATTGTCTGTCGCGCTTATACTGATAATGAAATTAGCGTATCGAAGGCTGCTGAGCTGTTAAATGTCGATACCGTTAAAGCTGCAGCTATTTGTGGGGCAGAAGGAGAAAGCGCATGACTCTGTTTGCCGACACAAATATTCTCGTTGACTCTTTTAAGTTGGACATATATAAGGATTTTCTTGCTCTTGAAGATGACATCTATATGGAAAGCTCTATGTTGGAGGACGAGGTACTCAACCCACCCACTTACGCTGATGAGCTTCGTACTTGTGGGTTAAAAACCACAGACATGACCGATGAAGAATTCGTTTTGGCCGTGGAAACGCGAGAGCTGCATCACAAACTGTCATTTTATGACTGCGTGGCGTATGCTGTTGCTAAAACCAGAGGATGGTCTCTAGTGACCGGAGACAACCGCTTGCGAAAGCTCGCAGAAAAGAACGGAGTCGAGGTTCACGGCATCATCTGGGTGATTCAAAAATGTGGCTTTGATGATGATAGAATGAAAAGTATTTTTGATACAATTCATAGTGACAGTACGATTCTTGTTCCAGAGGACCTCCTGCAAGCAGCATTTCCGGTTTTTGATGACAAATAAAATAGAATGGCCTCTGCCGTATTTGGCAGGGGCCTTTTCATCCGTATTTCCCAAGCGGTCGGGCCTGAAGCAAGGCACTCACATCGAAACTCGAAGCGTTGTACACCGTCACACCATGTTCCAGAGCGTATTTCACCGTATATGCCGTGCCGCCGGTAGTCCTTGTACAGTAGGAGATACAATAGGCAGAGCAATCTATTAAATGCCTGTCTCTTAGAAGGTATACTCCCCTGCTTGGCTCTTTTGCTATGTAGACTATCTTGTCCACCTGCTTATCTATCTTCTCTGCGTGCCGCTGCTGTTCCAAGCTCCATTTAGAACGGTATCCCTCAAAAGGCAATACTTCAATGATACGAATCCTGGGATGTGAAGCTTTTAGGAAAACCAGCATATCTACCATGAGGGCATCGAACCCTAAAGAGCCTCCAACGCCAAAGTAGGTGACTCCCTGCTGGATGAGTGGGATAAGCCGATGTTCAACTCTTGCCAATATTTTGAGCTGTTCTCCCGGTGGAATATCTTTGTGCCCGACAAAGCAGCAGGTCTGCTCTCGGTATTTATTATTCACATTGTCCCTCCTTTGCTTCGACGAACCATTTATCCACTTCGTAGTATAGGTATGTTTTTGCTCTGCCTATCTGGCAGGTATAGCGCACCCCAATGCCGCCGGTCTTTGAGTATTTACGCGGCAATACTTCTGAGATGCAGGTGATGTCAAATTTCTGGCCTGTGTCCCAGATGACCGCCTGAGGGGTCAGAATACCTTCTGGGGAGAAGTCGGCAATGACTTCCACATATTTTTTAATTCTTTGTTCTGGCATGGATTAGATACTCTCCTGCAAATGCCCATGTGGGTGAATCATATGGTCTCCCTTTGCATCGCAATGCGAGAGAAAGCGGTCCTTGTACATGACAGCCCTTTGTACAGAATAGTATCCGAATCGATTGCGAACACTGTCGATAGCCGATTCGAGCTTCTCTATCTCTTCCTGCTTTTCAGCGCTATACTCAAAAGATATCTGGTTTGGTTCCGTATCTGGCCGAAGGTCGATGGCTCTTACGCCGACCGAGCGAAGATGCTCACTCCATCGGTAGTTCTTCTTATATAGCTGGTATGCTGCCTCCGCAATATCCTTTTCCTGCATCGTTGGCTGAGATAACTTAACTTGCCGTTCAAAGCTGAAAAGGCTGGAATCTCGGAGGCTCACTTCTACCCCTCGACATCGGAAATGATTCTCTCTGAGCCTTGCTGCCACGCTTTCTGAAAGCAGGTAGAGAACTATCCAGACATCCTCATCCGTGAGCAAGTCTCTTGGTGTGGTCCAACTGTTGCCAATGCTCTTGATAGGTGTCTGAGCTTCCCTGCCTTCGTATTTTGCTACCGCTCCCGTATCAAGACCGTTTGCAAACCCCCATAGCATGGGACCGATTTTTCCGAGTTTTTCTTTCAGAAAATTCGGATTGGAGGTTGCCAAATCCCCGATTGTATGAATGCAATAGTTTGACAGCTTTTTTCCCGTTCTGGACCCAACATACAAAAGGTCCGTGGCAGGCAGCGGGAATACGATATCTTTCCAGTTTGACCTTGATATGATGGTGGTGGCATTCGGTTTCTTATAGTCGGACCCCAGCTTTGCAAAAATTTTGTTCCAGCTCACCCCGATAGAACAGGTAATGCCGAGTTCATCCTTCACGGTATCAGAGATTTTCTTGGCTATCTTTTCCCCTGTCCCAAAAAGTGACTGGCTTGCGGTACAATCGAGCCACGCCTCATCCAAGCCAAACGGCTCAACCTGGTCCGTGAAGCGCAGGAAGATTTCTCTGGTATAGCCGCTGTATCTGGTATAAAGGTCATAGTGTGCCGGGACAAAGATGATATCTCGGCAATGCTGCTGTGCTTCCCATAGAGGCATTCCGGTTTTCACGCCCATCCATTTGGCCGGATACGAGGCAGTCAACACGATGCCATTTCGCCTTTCCGGGTCACCACATACCGCAATCGGCTTACCCTGCAGCTTTGGGTTATAAGCCGCCTCGCAGCTTGCGTAAAAAGAGTTCATGTCACAGTGAAGTATCGCTCGTTCGCTCGCCATGATTGGCCTCCTCGGTTCGCGGTAACACCTATTAGTTGTTATTTGTGCTTCGTTGGTTGTTATCGGTTGTTATTAGTATAGCAAATACAACCGTAAGTTGCAATATGTGCGACTAAAATAGAATTTGGAAGTCCAATCAAATACACTACAACTGGTAGTTATCGCCAGCGGTTGTATGGAACGGTTACTATTTTGTAATTCATGCATGAAATTGACGTATGGCAAGTAGTTGGCAAAAGAAAAAGCCGCCCACCCGGTTATGGGTGAACGGCAGGAAACGCTATCTATGTAAAAAGACGACTGAGTTCGTCAGAGGTCTTGTAATCTATCAGGCAGCTTTCTTTGCTGCGTTTTCGGTAGCTTTTGCAGAAATTCTTTTGCGATGAATATCGTACCACTTTTCGAATTCTTTAAAATCGACTAATTTTTGAATTTCAGGAGTGGCCTTGTAATTATAGATTTCCTCAAATAAAGAAATAAGCTTATAGCCAAGGTCCTCCATGATTTTTGATTCATACTCGTTACCGTGTTTGTAGTTTTTTGGCAATACAATGTCATATTTTTTGTCAAAAGCTTTTAAGCCCGGTTCCAGTATACGAATAAAAGTATATCCGGCATTATGGATTTTGATGAATTTATAGCAATCAACTCTTTTTTTGTCTTTATGCCAATATACACCATTGTACTCCATGCAAATCTTGCGAGTGTTATCGACAAAATCTACACCATATTTGTTGTTATAGCCAAAAATGTGACGAACTTCATCGAATGCATTTGGAACTCCGTTTTCCCTTGCAAAACCCATTGCAATACGAACAGCATACTGCTCTGGCTTGGAAATAAAATTTGTCGTTTGATTACAATTACCACACATATAACTAATGCCTTGTGCAGTCAGATAATTAGCTGAAATCACCCATTTATTACCACATTCAGGGCAATTAAGAAATAATGTTTTGTTGCTGGAATAAGAAACTTCACTTGCCTGATACGGACTATCTGGACGAATACAGTTAAGAATATCCTCTCGATTATTTTTCTTTAAGTAAGTTTCCAAATCCATATGATTAGCGAGAATTTTTGTATCGCGGCAATAAGGACATGGGTAAACTACATTTGTGACTTTGCAAATTTTAGCCTCAAATTCTTTTTTGCAATCAGGACAAGTAAAACTTGCAACTGCATTGCTTCCCATAGTGTACTTTGTTGCAAAGCCAGCGTTTTTTTTGCTTAACATAGCAGCTACTTGGGGGCAGGTCGTAGCTAAATCATTGTAGCCAACAACAACTTTAGTCCCATTACAGATAGGGCAGCCAGTAGTATTGCCTTTCGATTTTTTGATGCTTTTCACAAAGGATGTGACAGTCGTCTCAAATTCGTGCTTACATTTTGGGCAATTGAAAATTGCAGTCTTAGTGCTTTGGGCGAAAACTTCTGTTGGGTAGCATTTATTCTTTTCGCTCCACATTGCTACAGCCTGCGGGCATTGCGAAGCCAAATCATTAACTCCAACAATAGGTTTCGAATTGCGACGCGCTTTTTTTACTTTGCGGCAATAAGGACATGGGCAAACTGCTATTGTGACACTGCAAATTTTAGCCTCAAACTCTTTCTTGCAGACAGGGCAGACAAAAGTAAGTTTCCTGTTGCTTCCAGCAGTAACTTCAAAAGCAAAGTGCTTATCTTTCTCACTCAGCATTGCGGCGATTTCAGGAGCGACCGTAGCCAAATCGTTTTCTCCAACAATCAGTTTTTGGCGAGTCTTTCTAGTTTTAGTAGCTTTCTTTTCCTCTTCCTCATACGGCATCTTAATGCCAAGAGTCGGAACAGATGCGCAAGCAGCGCAATTGCAGGTGTTGGCATGCATAACCTTCACAAAAGTATTCATAATTATCCTCTTTTCTCCTCGTAACATTCGAGGCTTGCAATAAAAAGCAGCCACCATCCCCCCTTGCAGGAAGATGATAGCTGCTACATTTATAAGCCAACTTCGTATTAGATGGCTTTTTTTATTATTCTTCAGTGGTTTTCTGACCGTGGTGAAGAGCACCACGGACAAATTGGTTCCAGCGAGCATGGTACAAAACGAACCCGTCTTCAAACTCCACCGTGATGTTGTTGACACCATGATAAGCGGTGCAGGTGGCTTTGCTGCCATCCTTCATCGTCATCGTAGTGCCGACAGATTTCGGAGAACCGTACTCGTCCTTGCGAGCTGCGTTGATGGCACGCCCCCGCAGTCTGCAATTGGGGCAGCAAGTAACACCGGACGCAATAGCCCGCGTCATGTTGTGGATGCTTGTCACAAACTCTTGTTTGCAATCGGGGCACACAAAAATGGCGCGTCTGGACGAACGAGCAGGAATTTCGCTGGGGGCGTAATCGTTCTTGCCGCTCCACATAGCAGCGGCTTTTGGATACATGGTCGCCAAATCGTTGACGCCGGAAACAGCCTTGCGACCTGCACAAACAGGGCAACCGGTATTGTCATGCAACAAAGAATTGACGACATTGCAAACGGGAGCCTTAAACTCCTGTTTGCAGTCGGGACAGACAAACCATGCCATTTTGTTGTTGCCTGCAGATACCTCATTTGGAGAGCAAGCGTTTTTGCTGCCCCACATGTTGGCTGCTGCAGGGCACTTAGTAGCCAAGTCGTTGATTCCGGAAACCACTTTCAAACCACGACAAACGGGACAACCGGTGCGGTAATGCATCAAAGAGTTGACGACATTGCAAATGGAAGACTCAAACTCTTGTCCGCAATCAGGACATACAAAGACGGCCTTTTTGTGGCTGCCTGCAGGTGCTTCGCTGGGAGAGCAAGCATTCTTGTTGCTCCACATGGCGGCTGCTTTCGGGCATTTGGTAGCCAAATCGTTGATGCCGGAAACAATCTTTTTACCTGCACAAACAGGGCAACCAGTGTTACCGTTCATTACCGAACGAACAACACTAAAGATTTTGCTTTCAAATTCCTGCCCACAGTCTGGGCAAACAAATGTGAACTTTTTTCTGCTTCCCGCAGCCACTTTACTGGGAGAGAAGGTGTTCTTGTCACTCCACATGGTAGCAGCCACAGGGCATTTGGTAGCCACGTCATTGATGCCGGGGATAACTTTCTCGGAATTGGTAGTGTTGGTGTTGATGTTGGTGTTGATGTTGGTGTTCATAGCGGTTTTCATAACAAACTCTCTTTCTCCTCGTATTTTCGAGGCTTGTAAAATAAAAATAGTAGCTATCATTTTTACGATAACTGCTTCATATATGAGCATACGGCGTGCAGCCGAATGTCATGCTGGAATTGGATAGAGTGGCTTACTGCTCATCGAGCAGGATTCCGCCGTGCTTGGCGATGATGGCATCGACAACAGTGAGCGGCACATAGCCGTACACTCCGTCATCACCATATTCGTCGAGCAATGGCTCGGACGGAGACGGGAGCCCGACTTCTACGCTCACGTAGCTCCCCTCGTCGTCCTTCTGGCAGTAGTGGTCTTCGGATGCCTGGATAGACATCTTAAAGCCATCTGCGCAGATTGCTTCGGGGCGGTTCTCGCGCATCGCCATCATAACAGCAAATATGTTGCCGCTATTTTTGGCAATTTTCTCCTTCTTCAGGAGGTCGGTAACGCGGATGAATTCGGCGGTGTTCATAATGGTGTTCATAGCTTTCCTCGACTTTCTCCGCATTACGCGGTCTTGCAACAAAAAAGACAGGTCACCCGATTGGTGCCTGTCTGAATTTGTCAGATTATGAATGGTTGATGTCGGTTTATTATCTGTCGTACAACACTTATTGTATGCCGTTCGCAAGTTTCGTCAAACATTTTTCAAAAGAAAAAAGCCGCCCACCCGAAGGCAGACGGCTTGTAATTACTATTTTGTAATCCTTGTTTACTTGCCAGAATATGCGAGCCAGGTACAATAGGAGTTGTACAACAAATACTACAGTGCAAAAACTATCCAAACGAAGGAGAACGAAAGAACATGAGAAACAAAAACCTGACCGCTGCTGCTGCTGTGGCAACCGCTGCAGCCCTGATGCTTGCCGGATGCGCTACTCAGAAGCCTGCCGCTTCCTCTTCCGAAGCAGCTTCTACCGCCCCGGCTGAAAGTTCTGTGGTTGAGGAAACTACGCCGGAGGAAGCGCCTTCCGAGGTTGCTGATGTAGACGAAGCTGCTGCAGAGGACCTGCTGTTGAGCACCGAGACGATGCACTACAGTGCTGATGATGAAGATGGCGTTGTTACCGTCCATAAGTACGATGAGAACGGCAATGAGGTTTTCATGCGTGAAATCGACAAAGCAAGTGATATGGACACCGTTATCATCAAAGAGCTGGACGAGAACGGCAATGTCCTGAAAATGACCTCCTACCTCAATGGCGAGCAAAACTATCTGTACACTCAGGTTTTTAACGACCACGGGGACCTGATTGAACGCGATGATGAGGATGGCAATCCTTCCATCGTGTGCCAGTATACCTATGATGACAACGGCCGGAAACTGAGCGAAGAGTCCTACACCGTAAGTGATGGTGAGCAGTATCTGAACTACTCCACCGCCTACACCTATGATGACACCCACGAGCTGCCTGTTACGGAGGTCATCACGAATGACAGTGGCGTTCAGACCACGACTCGTGACTTTGATACGATGGACGTCGATAGTCTGTATATCGAGACTGTCAGCGAAGATGGTGCAGATGACATTGTGTATCACAAGCGCGTGAGCGACAACCAGACCACTTATTATTTTGGTCAGGGCAGTGAGGTCTCGACCGAATACGATGAGCATGGTAATATGACCAAACAGCAGGGCAAAGATGCTACGATGGGCAACTTCGAACAGACCTTCGAGAACACCTATGATGACAATGGCAATCTTGTCTCCATGAAGTCCACCTACAATGGTGATGATGGCTATTTCATTGACTACATCTACGCCGCTCTGAACGACGCAAGCTATAACGGCGAAGGCACACTGCTCTTTGACGCAGCAACGGATACCCCGTCTGCCGCCTGATGCTTTTCACGGCTAAAACAGGAACCTAAACTATTGGAGTCACCTTCGGGTGGCTCCTTTCTTTTTTGCCTGTGCATCGTTTTCGTATGAGCAAGGAAACTTTACCCATGCAAAAAGAAAAAGCACCACAGAGGCTCTATGCCCCCATGGTGCTTATGCTTGGCTATTGAAGATTTTTCGTGGTTTTATTACTTTTAATTCACATTACACAAACAATATGCCAGTATTTTTCGCAACAAATTTACATTTCCCTGCGGCTATTGCGGTTGCGCTTGTGTCGTTGTATTTTGTTGCTTTTCCGTCTTTAGAGCTTGCTATTCCTTGCATTACATGAATTTGCTTGCCGACAAGGAACACGCTGCCCGGAAAGTTACGGTTCATGTTTCTGTATGTTGGATGATGCTCTTTTACTTTAAGCTTGCAAACATCATCCGGATGCTCTTTGCGGAATTCCTCTAAGCTGACAGTCTTTTGGTCTTTCGCTTTATGCCGGTTTATAGCAACTGCCTTATTGTTGAGTGTGTACACGCGGTTCATATTTTCATTGTTTAACACTCTTCTATCATGGCGGCGGAACTGTTTAAGCTCATACGGCATATGATTGTTGATGTTGCTATCACAGACATTGCTCGGCAAGACAGAACAAGCAATGCAGTAAGCGTCGAGCCAATGGTCTTTACTTACACCGTGCGCTGCACGATAGTCGTAGGTACTTTTACCATTGGTCACAAAGGAATGCTTCGGGAAAAGAGAACTTAATTCGTTCGTCAGTGTCGGGATGATTTGATTCAACACACCCAAAGCGCCATACTTTTTATAGAGTCCGGTGCTCTTTTTGGCAAGTTTCTTTTCCCAAGCAGAATCTTTGTGTACAAGGTCATGGTGCTTTGCACATAGTCCAACGATATTACCAATAGTGTTGCTGCCATTTTTGTGTTGCGGCACTACATGGTGGTAATGGTCAATCGGCTTTTTGCAAAATAGGCAATGATGTTCTTGTATTTCAGAGACGGCACTTTCAAGGCTTTCTTTTTTGTAAAGAGGTCCTTGCTGATACTGCCACTTTTGAATGTTGGGATTATCAAGCCTCATGAACGCAAATTTGTTGACTTCAAGTACAACATCGCTGATGGGAAGAAACTTTTGAATCTTCTTAACCAAGTTGATGTGTGTTTGGAGCAGATGATTTGCAGTAGGTGTAAGCCAGCCTTCCGGTCTTGTGCGGTTGGTGAACTTTGTCTCTTTGTTTTTGATGCCGATGCAAAGTACATCTTTTTCACAACCCGGTAGGCGGCGTTTAATAACACCGATATCTTTTGCGCGTTTGCTGACGCTGCCATTTTGAGCAGTAGTTTGCTTAACGCACTTTTTAGAAATAGTTCCATTTGCCTTAGCTCTCCGTTGACGGCGGCAGCGTCTGCCATTGGTGCGTCTTGCGCGGCGGGCTTTTTTACGGTCTTGCATCAACTTTGGAATCTCTTTATTGCGAGTTTCCAGATGTGCCGTAAAGACTGCCGTTCCATTTGCTTTAACAACGG
>ERZ1106976.1833-NODE-1833-length-20220-cov-5.431738_pt1 | contig 20220 bp, 20 predicted proteins | sample MGYA00403687_ERZ1106976 | MGnify/ENA primary metagenome ERZ1106976 (study PRJEB35170, sample SAMEA104062446) | human gut metagenome | biome: human gut; feature: human-associated habitat; material: faeces | place: Denmark | collected 2013-02-22 ... | reverse complement strand
ATAATAGGCAGATGCTGTTGGATAGATTACTAACAGATTAGATAATAAAGAAATCGATAAATTCAAGTTTGATAAGGAGGTTGAGGTTTGGTTATGAATAACAGTTTAGCAGAAGTGCACCCGTTTTTGGCATAGGATTCTTACCTTCTCTTGTAGTGTGCCTGATTTGGATTGTAAATCAGTCTGTATATTGCAAGGAAGCGTTAAAGTATTCAAAGGCAGGAAATAAGATTTCATGATGGAAACGCAGGAGGACAGGCAATGGGAAGTTATTTGGTGATTATTGCTGTGCTGATTATCTTTTTCTGCATCAGGAGAAGAAGGCGAACAGCAGCGGTTGCGTGGCAGATACTAAATCGATGTATCGCATTTTTATCGTGGAAGATGATGAAATCATTGCAAGAACAGTAAAAAGCCATCTGGAAACGATGTCGGACGAATTGAGAAAGAGTACGATATTCCATTAGAAGAAGATTTAAGAAAGAATTTTTCGAGAATCCGAAGACAGAACGGTTACGGAAGTTTTTACAAACTTTTACTTACGAGAGTGGAGAGGATAAAGAACGGACATACTAACAAAAAAGTTGGAGGTATGTCATGAAACCAAAAAATTACACGGATAAATCAGCGATGCTTGTAGGAACGGATGCAGATCCGGTTACCGCAGGACCAAAACATTTTGCGGAGAACACACCGGAACAGGAAAAAGAAAATGCCGCAATCCGGCAGAGCAGTATGTACAACGACAAAAACCGCGCACGCATAGATAACAATCAGTTTTTTGAAACAAGAAGTAATCCTTTGAGCAGCAAGGGGAATTGAGGATTTGCTTGACAAAGGTTCTGTCCGAACATCATAATGAATGATAGAGATATCATGTAAAACAGGACGGAACATAGTATGAATCAGATTTGCAGGGACATTTTCCGGGCGATTCATGAGGGAAAGTGGCTGAAAATCGAATATCGGAACAAAGCGGATCAGATTACAAAATACTGGATTGGAATCCGTGATCTCGATCCGGCAAAACGTACCCTCAAAGTAGATGGTCTGCACCTCGGAATGTATACACTGGGGGAATATGACAAAATTTTTGTGGATTCCATTCTGTCCACGGAAGTCCTTGAAGGAACGTACTGTCCGGAAAACAGGCAGCTGATCGAAGATATTGAGATGCATCCGGAGCGTTATAAAACTATTTTTTCCAGCTCTGCAAATTTGAAAATACTAAATTATCTGGAACTATGTAACCGCATGGATACGACACCTTACATCACCGATTATGATCTGATCCATTATATTGATGGGGATCGTGTGAAAAACGGACGGTATGCACTTAACGATCAGCAGTTTCAGGAGGTCGTGTCAAATTTCCAGTATTCCCTGTCTCACGAAAAGAAAAAGAGCCCCAATTTAAGAATTAAGAAACTGGCACTCAATGTATTGAGTATTCATACGGCGAAGGGGCTGTATGTTCTGGCATACCGGAACCTGAACCTTGATGTGAAAAACAGAGTGTTTCAGCCGGATGAAGATATCACAGTCTGCACACAGTTTGGCATTGACGGACAGACGGAAAATGCGCGTAAATTTCTGGATGCGGACGAGTACGAACTGCTGGAAGATTTTGAAAACAATCTGGAAAAAATCAAAGATGCGATTACCGGTCATGGCGGGCAAAAGCCGGTCGTAGATGATATGCCGTATGTGCTGGGGCTTGGGATGGATGTAGTGCTGAATCTGCATGACGAGTACAAAGCCATACTTGATATGTTTGAAAAGCAGCAGGTTACTTATCCAGTCAAAGCCTTCTTCGGGGAATTGCTAGAACGGCCGCGCCGCACCAAGGCGTATCCGATTGCACTGATCAATCAGAACATCAATCTGGATCAGCTGCTGGCGATCAACAACGCCATGAAATATCCGCTTGCCTACATACAGGGGCCACCGGGCACGGGAAAAACAAATACGATTATTAACACAATAGTAACGGCGTTTTTTAACAATACGACCGTTTTATTTGCGTCCTACAATAACGTTCCAATCGACAATGTATTTGAAAAACTGACACATCTTGAGTACCATGGACAGACCATTCCGTTTCCGGTACTGCGGCTTGGGAATATAGACAAAGTTAAAGCTGCAATCAGCTACATCAACCGCCTGCGAAATCAGGTGCAGACCGTAAAAATATTTACGTCCACGCTCGATAAGCGCAAGGATGACCGTGCAAAACGTCTTTCTGCGAGACTGAAAGAGTATGAGGAAATTCTGGATTTAAAGGAGCGGAAAGAGACACTTTCGCATCTGATGGAATACCAGGAACATATTAAAAATGCCATGAATCTGCTCCCGTTTCAGATGGATCTGCAGGGATACCAGATGCAGAAGCTCGATCAGAGAATCCATCAGATTGGCGAAATTTCTGATTCGGATGCCCTGCAGCTTCTCGACCGCAACGAAGAAGAATTTTATCAGTATTTATTTTATACGTCTGCGCGTTATATCAAGACACTCGAAGAACCAAAATATCAGGAACTGCGGGAGATTTTAGATTCCGGAGAAAATCCAGAGACACAGGCGCGGGCATTCAACAAATACATGCAGAAATCCGAAAATGTAAAAAAGCTGCAGCGTGTTTTTCCAATCATTATCACTACCTGCATATCGGCACATAAGATTGGGGAACCAGAGCCGCTGTTTGACATGACCATTATGGACGAGGCCAGCCAGTGCAATGTTGCGATCTCTCTTGTCCCGATTATCCGTGGAGAGAAACTGATGCTTGTGGGAGATCCGCAGCAGCTGAATCCGGTTATTCTGCTCGGAGAACTGATCAACCGCAAGCTGCGACGGCGGTATCATGTGGCAGAGGAATATGATTACAGAAAGAATTCGATTTACAAAACGTATCTGGCATGTGATGCGGTGAGTGATGAAGTGCTTTTGCGCAGCCATTACCGCTGCAACAGAGAAATTATTGGATTTAACAATAAAAAATATTACAATTCCAAACTGCAGATCTGTTCAAAAAGCAAAGAGCCGGAGCCACTTGTCTATGTAGATGTAAAAAGTGACCGTGCCGAGATCAAAAATACATCTCCGGCGGAAGCAGACGAGGTCATTGCATACGCGAAGCAGAACACGGACAAAAGTATCGCGGTGATCACACCGTTTGTAAACCAGCGGGCACTGATCGAGCAGGCGATCAAAGAAAACCACCTCGAAAATTTAGTCTGTGGAACGGTGCATGCTTTTCAGGGAGATGAAAAGGATGTGGTGCTTTTTTCCACGGCACTGTCCGACCGCACCAATGCCGGTACCTATCAGTGGCTGAAAAACAATAAGGAACTGATCAATGTTGCAACCTCACGGGCGAAAGACAAACTTGTTCTGCTCGCAGACAGCAAAGAACTGGAGCGTCTGCATGCAGGACAGGCAGACGATGATCTTTATGAACTTGCGCAGTACATCAAAACCAACGGGAAGTCAGAGATCACGGAAAAACATATCAGTTCCCGTGCACTTGGCATCCAGCCGTTTTCTACCGCTACCGAAAATGCGTTTCTCGAAAACCTGACGCATGCGCTCGAAAATATCTGGCTTTCCCAGAGTAAGTATGTGATCCACAAAGAAGTTGCCATATCGCAGGTGTTTCAGGACAACATGACATATGATGATCTGTTTTATATGGGGCGCTTTGATTTTGTTGTGTACGAAAAACAGGGAAAAAAGGAACTGCCGGTTCTGGCAATCGAACTTGACGGGAAAGAGCATTTCGAGGATGCGGTGGTGCAGGAGCGCGATCGGAAGAAAAATGCCATCTGTCAGGCACACAATATGGAGATTATACGGGTGGAGAATTCTTATGCCAGAAGGTATAATCATATTAAGGGAATTCTGATGGATTATTTTTCGAGGGTGCATTAAAAATGATTTATGTTAATGCTTTGTGGAATATTCATATATGGAAAATGTGTGTAGTTCTGGAGCTTAAAAGTTAATTTATGCTATACTTAAAAAGATGCGGATATTAGGAGAATAGTATGTTTTTTATTTTGGGAATCACAGATGGCAGGAAAGATTTTGAATTTACCCAGACCATGATCTGTAATATATGCGGAAAATATGGAAGGTATCAGGTTTTTATGACCTATACAGTGCTTTCGCTTTTTTTCATACCTTGTTTCAAATGGAATAAGCATTATTATGTGCAGACGAGCTGTTGTGGCACTTTATACGAACTTGATCCGAAAATTGGAAAACAGATTGCGAGAGGTGAGCAGGTGGAGATTCTGCCACAACATCTGTCGCAGGTGCGTAAGGGTGGCAGTTGGAATCGATACAAACGCTGTGCACAGTGCGGGTATGAGACGGCAGAAGATTTTGAATTCTGTCCGAAGTGTGGAAAACGATTTTAGAAGGGCGTGACAGAAAGGGTTTGGTAAAGATGGCAGATAGAACAAAGGCTGAGCCTTTATTAGATCGACATGTAGAAATCTATGAAAGTATGACAGAGACCCTTATTTTTGGAAAAAATAAATTTGATCGTATGGATATGGCATTTGTTTCAAAGATTTCTTCTATGAATTATGGAACACATCATCGTGTAATACTGATAGGATTTCAAAAGCAGAAAACTGAAAGAATATTGCAGAACATTCAGCGGATATTGAAGGATGCATATGGAATTATGCTAACTACAGTATGGCAAAATCTTATTATAGGAATTTTACCTGAATCACAGATTGATATTGGCAGCATAAAAGAGGTTTATCACGGAATAGAGAAAGAAACTGGAGAATTGAAAATTGCTGTAAGTACAATTAAATGTCGGTTAGAGGAGAGTAATCAAGGATTTCAGGAGGCAGTCCGAACCTATGACATGATTGATACTATGCGTAAATACAGCGAAAAAATCATGTTGTATGAGGATCTTGGAATTTTTGGATTGTTATATGATTTAAAAGAACCAACGGTATTTGAAGCATATTATAAAGGGGTATTCCAGGAACTATGGCATTATGATGAGATTCATGAGACACATTTGTTTGAAACATTAGAATGTTATTTTCGAAATGAATGTGATAAACAAAAAACGGCCAAAGAGTTATTTATTCATGAAAATACGCTCCGATATCGCATTCATCAGATTGAGGAAACTATGGATAAGGATCTTAAAAATGTAAATGTAATTACCGATATTGTTACAGCTCTTAAGGTGAGGAGGATGATGCAGATTCTGGATAATGTATAAATCATATTGTATTCTTCTATAATAGATTCGGATTTTTTTGTTTTACAGAACATTGTATGTGATATGTGAAGTTGCTATAATTGCGTTAAACAAAGCAAAGGCGCTTGGTTGAATCGCTTGGATTCAGTCAGGTGCCTTTTGTAGTTATTTACAAGTATAGGAGGAATCAAACATGGGATTAACTTATGAACAGAGTCTGGAGCATTTTTTGAAAACATTTCAAAAGTCAAAAGAAATGAGCGATGAAGCGGCAAAATATATTCCGGGATCATATAGCAGAAGAAGTTTTAATTATGGTCCTCATGCCATTTATGTGAACAATGCAAAAGGAGCATATGTTTACACGGTTGATGGGAAAAAATTACTGGATTTCAATAATAATTTTACGGTAAGTGTTCTTGGATATCAGAATGAGGCTGTGGATCAGGCATTGATTGAAACTATGAAGAAAGGGTTTTCTATTGGAAATCCCACAGAAGAAGAAGGAGAGTTGGCGCGCATGTTATGTGAGCGAATTGATTCTTTTGAAAAAGTGAAATTTTTCTGTTCTGCATCTGAGGCATGTGTGGGTGCACTTCGAATTGCAAGAGGGTATACAGGAAAGACAAAAGTTGCAAAGATGGAAGGCGGTTATCATGGATTTTTAGATGATTTTTCATTCTCCGCACATCCAAATGCGTCAAAAGCGGATGACGATCTGGAACATATTGTTCCACAGCCAGAGTCAGCGGGCATACCTGCCAATCGAGCAGAGGATGTTGTGCTTTTAACACAAAATAATATTGAAGTGAGCGAAAAATTGATTCGGGAACATGCGGATGAATTAGCCTGTGTTGTAATGGAACTGCAGTCTGGGTCCGGCGGAATTGTAACATTGGATAAAGCATTTGTTAAACGTATACGCGAGATTACCAAAGAACTTGGTATTGTTTTGATTTTTGATGAGACAATTACTATTCGTGCATATAAAGGGGGATTACAAAGTTGGTATGGTGTGAAACCAGACCTGACAATTTCAGGAAAAACATTGGGTGGCGGCATTCCACTGGGTGTCGTAGGAGGTTCCAATGAAGTTATGGATGTTGTCACAAAAGATATTGTGCAGATGTCAGGAACACATCATGGACACCGTTTGGCATGTGCTGCGGGAATTGCAATTCTAAAGCAATTGGATGATGTGGCCTATAAACGTTTGAATAGTATGGGAGAGCGGATAAAAAATGAATTGAATATCTGGGCGAAAGAGAAGAAGATTCCGTTTATTGTATTTGGCGAATCATCGGTACTTGGTTATGCATTTACCAGAGAAATTGGACAGACCATCCGTACACACCGTGATTACTGGCTGAAATCAGATGCGCAGAAAATGCAGACATTTGCGTTAGAGATTGCAGTACGTGGATTTCTTCCAGTACATAGAGGCCAGCTCGGCTTAACGTTACCGATGGCAGATCAGGATATTACAGATTTCATTGAAACAACTAAAGATATAGTTTCGGAAATGTACGCATAAAGGAGAAAACATATGGAAGAACTGGTACGGGTGGAAGTTATCACATCTCCAACAAAACTGAATGGATTTAAAAAGGCGATTTCCAAAATCGGGGTGACAGGAATGACGGTCAGTCAGGTAATGGGATGTGGGGTTCAGAAAGGAACTCCGGAATATGAAGATGAGATTCATGATGAGATAGAATTGTTGCCTAAGCAGATGATTATGATGGTATTGGAAAAAGACAAATTGAAAAAAGTACTGGATATCATTAAAAAAGAATTGTACACCGGTCATATAGGAGATGGAAAAATCTTTGTCTCGAATATCACGGATATTATCCGTGTACGAACAGGTGAAGAAGGTACAGATGCGTTGCATTAGAGGAGGATTGCCATGGAAGGAAAGAAAAAACTTGGTCTGCCCAGTGTTGTAGCGACGGGGGTTGGTGTGATTGTAGCAACCAGTTGTCTGCTTTCACTTGGGCAGGGAGCAGGCACTATTGGAACACCATTTATTCTTTCAATGGTGTTGGCTTGTATGTTGAATTGTTTTGCAGCTTTTGGTATGGCAGAACTTAATGCACTTATGCCGAATCTGACGGGCGGACTTGCGCAGTATACATTGGCATGTGTGGGACCATTTATTACAATATTGATTATGGTGGGCGGCTATTTGTTCGGAAATACTATTGTGGCCAGTGTGGAATGTGCTATGTTTGGAAATACTCTCCTGGAGATTTTCCCACATTCTCCGATTCCGTCAGTTACCTATTGCATTGTAGTCCTGCTTGTTTTGATTGTCGTTAATTTGAAAGGCGTGGATCTGTTTGCAAAAGTGCAGAATGTTGTGGCATATGGGTTGATTGGTTCACTTGTAATACTGGGAGTCATCGGTGCAGTAGGAGCAGGAACCGGAAAGGTAGTCGATCAGCCAGCAGTTGTAAAAGCAGATTTTAACAGTGTGATCAGTATGTGTGGGCTTGCCTTTTTCCTGTTTATTGCCAGTGAATTTGTAATCCCCATTTCTCGCGATGTAAAGAATGCAAAGAGGAATGTTCCTCTTGGAATGATCTTGAGTCTTTTAATTATTTTAGGAATGCAGTCACTTCTTGTTTTGGGATTTTGGCATTATACACCGTGGAGCAAACTTGCAGCTTCTACATCGCCGCATATACTGTATGGGACATTATTGCTTGGCAATGTTGGAAAAGTATGGATGTCCATTGTAGCTATTCTGGCAGTAATCAGTACTGTTAACTCAAATATTGCAGGTCTTTCCCATATTGCTGCGGGTATGGCGAAGATAGGTCTATTGCCGGAATTTTTTATGAAACGTAATAAAAAAGATGTACCTTACATTTCTGTATTGATTATTGGTGGAGCGATGCTGGTGATTAATGCAACCGGACTTTCAACAACGGGTAAATTATCCTTTATGATTTTAAGTGCAAGTGTGATCCTGATGATTGCTTATATTCTGGTACAGATTGATGTGTTAATTCTGCGCAAACGCTTGCCGAAAGCACCTCGTAATTTTAAGGTGTCGGGTGGTCCGGTAATTCCGGTAATTGGTATGATTGGTACGGGATGGATGGTATGGCATATTGCAGAGGACAATGCTACAAGGTTTGGCATATACCGTTTATGTCTGATCATGTTTGTCGTACTGGCGTGTTATGCAATTCCGTGGTTAAAGCTAAAAAAACAGGCATTTTTCAAATATGTGCCACTGGAAAAAGTGATGGCAATGGAGAATGATTTGTATCAGGAATATCATCATAAAACCTGATTATTCATAAGAAAAATATAAAAATATGGTACTATATATAGAAAATTCCAAAAATCAGTGCTAAAATATACACAGTTCATCCGTGCAGAAATGCGGCCTTCGGGCTTTCACATGACACTTTTTTCGATAGCGTAGGCTTAGCGGTGTTATCATGTTGAAGCGGATGAATTTTTTATGTTTACAGAAATGTGTCAGTAAGGAGCAGAACATGAACATAGCAGTTTACTGTGGATCTGATTTTGGAAATCAGGATGTATATAAAAGAGCAGCTACCGAGCTTGGGAAATGGATCGGAAAAAACAATCTATCAAGGCGCGCCCGCAGCCGTATGTAACGAAACTCATTACCGCGGAAAATATGAGTGAGCGAAAGCAACAGATGCTGGAACTGGCGGATGTGTTTCTTGCGCTTCCCGGCGGTATCGGAACATTGGATGAAATCTCCGAGGTAATCACACTCACAAAGATCGGGGTATTTCAAAAACCATGTATTCTGTTTAACCGAAACAGCTTTTATGAGCCTCTGAAAACGATGTTTACACAGATGGAGCAGGCGGGATTCTGGTGGAAAGAATCTATGCGCCATGTACTGTTTTCGGATGATCTGGAAGAGATTAGCGCATTTATTGAAACATGGGATGACGTAAAGTAACAGGTGGTTTTGACTGTTAAGCAGTGTAATGATGTAACCGGAAAGCACAGAGCGTCATGACAGTGAAATCAATTAATTAGGGATTAAGGAGAAACTGGTGAAAAAACAAAAAGGAATGATCATCACTGCGGCCGTGTTACTTGCAGCTGCCGCAGTCGTAACCGGAAGCCGTCTGATCCGGCATCCGGAAAAATCAAACACAAAAAAGTCTGAGGTTGCGGATCAGGAGAACAGTGAAAAAGAACAGGATCACAGGACTTCAGGGACAGAACTGAGTGAGAAAAAACAAAACATGAACAAAAGTATCACAGAGGAAGCGTTCTATATTTCCAAAATCCCGGACGATATTTTTGAGAAGATGCAGGGAAAATCATACAAGGCAGATTGTACCGTACCGCGGGAAGATCTCCGCTATCTTCATGTGCTCCACATGGGGTTTGACGGTCAGACAAAAGAGGGAGAACTTGTGGTAAATAAAGCCATTGCAGAGGATGTCCTTGCCATTTTCAGGCAGTTGTATGAGGCAGAATATCCCATTGAAAAAGTCCGGCTGGTGGATGAATACGATGCGGATGATGAGGCATCCATGAGCGATAACAATTCCTCTGCGTTTAATTTCCGTTTCATTTCCCATACGACAAAAATCTCAAAACACGGTCTGGGCATGGCAGTTGACATCAATACACTTTATAACCCCTATGTAAAAACCGTCAACGGAAAGCTGTCGATTGAGCCTGCAAACGCAGAAGCATATGTTGACCGGAGTGGGGATTTTCCGCACAAGATTGATCACAATGATCTGTGTTACAAGCTTTTTACCCGATATGGATTTACCTGGGGTGGGGACTGGACACATTCGAAGGATTATCAGCATTTTGAAAAAGACTGATGGAAAGTTGTGGGGACATATAGAGAAAAAGATGTAATGTATGTCCCATAAGAGCAAACGGAGAGGTCAATCAGAAAAGCGTTGGTGGAAAAATTTTTCCTTGACATATCTGTACAGGGGAATATAATAATCATCGAAAAGAAAATATTGTTCACCGAAATTCGTTGACGAGAACAGCATCGTATCTTATCGTTATTTTCAGAGAGCCTGTGGGTGGTGCGAACAGGTAGTAGCTGGATATGGATGATCCTCTCTAAGAAGCGGGCTGAAAGCAGACAACTGTGAGTAAACTTTGCCGGTTTCCTCCGTTATGGGATAGCATATGTTGGTATGTGAAGTGTCACAGAGTTTTTCTGTGGAATCAGGGTGGTAACGCGGATTTTATTCGTCCCTTTCCAGAGTAGTATCTGGGAAGGGACTTTTTTAATGTCTGAATTCGTTTTTCTGTGAACAGACCAAGGAGGAAAAGTTTATGAAAGCACTACAAAAACTCAGCAAATGGTTATCGGACTACACATCAATTGTGGTAATTGCAATTGCGGTAGTAACATTTATCGTTCCGGGAATGATGGGATGGGTAAACCATCAGTTATTTACCGATCCGGTTTCCAATAAGTTTACAAGTCAGTCAATCATCATCGGTATTATTATGTTCAGTATGGGTCTGACACTGACAACGCAGGATTTTAAGATTCTGGCACAGAGACCATTCGATATCTGTGTTGGTGCATTGGCACAGTACCTGATTATGCCGTTTCTGGCATTCGCACTGACGAAAGTGCTGCATCTTCCTGCCGGCATTGCACTGGGACTCATTCTGGTAGGTTGTTGTCCGGGTGGTGTGTCATCCAACATCATGTCGTATCTCTGTGGTGGAGATGTGGCATTTTCCGTAGGAATGACAACCGTATCCACGATTCTTTCCCCGATCATGACACCACTTATGGTTTCTCTTCTGGCAAGCGGAACCAATATTTCCATCAAGGCACTGCCAATGCTTGTTTCCATTGTGGAAACGGTTATTCTTCCGGTAGCACTGGGCTTCCTTTTAAACTATCTGCTGGGGAAAAAGAAAATGTTCAGTGAGTTACAGAAAATTATGCCGGGTGTGGCAGTACTGGGGCTGGCGTGTGTTGTTGGTGGTGTGGTATCTTCCCAGGGCGCGAAGTTCTTCCAGTCCGGAGCTGTAATCTTTGTAGCTGTTTTTCTTCACAATGGACTTGGTTATCTGCTTGGTTATGGAGCAGGAAAACTTGTTGGCATGAATACCGCCAAAAAGAGAACCATTGCCATCGAAGTTGGCATGCAGAATGCGGGACTGGCAACAAACCTTGCCACAACGACCGCACAGTTTTCCGCAACACCGGAGTCTGCGATCATCTGCGCAGTTTCCTGCACCTGGCATTCTATTTCAGGAACACTGCTTGCCGGCATGTTTGCTGCTTATGATAAACACAAACAGAAAAATGCATAAGTTTTTCTATTGACATAGACATGGGAATGATGTAACATAACGGTGTTATCTAACATAACAACGTTATGTTACATTTTTATTTACAGGGAGCGTACCATGGCAGGAAAGAAGATACATGACAGCGAGACGAAGATACACCTGATCCAATGTGCCAAAAAAGAATTTATGGAGAAAGGGTTTGCGGGGGCATCCCTCCGAGGAATCTGCCAGAAGGCGGGTGTGACCACAGGGGCACTGTATTTTTTCTTTCAGGACAAGGACGATCTGTTCTGTGAGGTGGTAGGAAATTTTATGGATCGGCTCAATGAAATTCTGCGGGAGCATTTTTCTTTTGAAGTCAGGGAGATGGAGAGCGGCAAGGCAAAAGAGCATGATGACAGCAGCGATTTTGAAGCAGTCGCACAGGTTGTCCATGAACTGTACACCTACCGGGATGAAGTGCTTTTAGTGCTGACAAAAGCGCAGGGATCAAGCATGGAACATATGCCGGACCGGTTGGTCGACCAGATGGATGAGCACAATGCATTTATCTGTGAAGCGATGTGCAAAGCTTACCATGTGCCGATGGTGGAACAAAGCGTTGTACACTGGATGTCCCATTCACAGATCGATATGTTTATATTTATGGTAACGCACATTGATGACGAGGAAGAAGCACTGCGGTTTGCGGAAAAAGGTGTAAAATATCTGCTGGCAGGCTGGTACGGACTCGTCAGACCGTAGGCTGTCCGCATGTTTTGACGGAAGGTCGGGAAAAGAATTACAGATCGTCCGCGTTTGGACAAAAGGTTTAGAAAAGAAGCATGGGTCTTTCGCTTTTTGCGGGAGACCTAAAAAAAGAACCAGGGGTTAGATGAAACTAATATTAGTATGAAAAGTTAAACCAAAAAGAAAGGGAGTTTCTATGTCAGAAGAAGAAAAGAAGTTTTTGGAAATTGTAGATTTAAAGAAAGGATTCGGAAGCGGACAGACGCGTCAGGAAGTACTCCGCGGCATGAATTTTTCCGTTGCAAAAGGGGAGTTCTGTGTGCTGTTAGGACCATCCGGTTCTGGAAAATCCACACTGCTCAATATTATCGGAGGCATTGATAACGCCGATTCCGGTTACATCAATATCAACGGCGATAAGTTAGAGGATATGAGTGAGAAAAAGCTGACACAGTACCGCAGAAAACATCTCGGCTATGTATTCCAGATGTATAATCTGATCGCCAATTTAAATGTAAAAGAAAATATTGAAGTGGGGGCATATCTGTCGGATAACGCCCTTGATATTGATGATCTGTTACATACGCTCGGACTTTACGAGCACCGCTACAAACTGCCGAACCAGTTGTCCGGAGGCCAGCAGCAGCGTGTTTCCATCGGCCGTGCAATTGTAAAAAATCCGGATATCCTGCTCTGCGATGAGCCAACGGGAGCACTTGACTACAATACCTCCAAGGAGATCTTAAAGCTGATTGAGGAGGTCAACAAAAAATACGGAAATACCATCATTATGGTTACACATAACGAGGCGATCAAAAATATGGCAGACCATGTGATCAAGCTCCGTGACGGTGCGGTGCGCCACAACGACATCAATACAAACAAGGTATCCGCGGAAGATCTGGAATGGTAAGGGGGCTGCTATGAAAAAAATCAAAAATCCCCTGATCAGGAGAATACCGAAAGAACTGATCGGGGACTGGAAAAAATATCTGGTTGTATTCCTGTTTCTTGTGCTCACGATCGGCTTTGTGTCCGGTATGTATGTGGCAAACGAGAGTATGATTACTTCGGCAAACGAAGGCGTGACAAAATACAAACAGGAAGACGGTCATTTTGAGCTAAAAAAACAGGCAGATGCCACCTTGCTTTCGGCAATTGAGACCGGTGAAAAAGCGGATTTTAAGGCACCAAAGACAACATTGTATGAAAACTTTTTCCGAAATGAGGAAGAAGATTATAATAACGACGGGAAAAAGGATGGAACGATCCGCGTATTTGCAAAGACAAAGGATATCAACCTGGCATGTATGCTGCAGGGAAGTTTTCCACAGAAGGCGGATGAAATTGCCATTGACCGTATGCACGCCGACAACGTCGGAATAAAGGTGGGAGATACCGTCACAGTTTCCGGAGAGACTTATAAGGTTGTGGGACTGCTTGCGTATGTCAATTACTCCACCTTACATGAAAAGACCACAGATCTGATGTTTGATGCACTGAAATTTGATGTGGCAATGGTGACACAGGACGGTTTCGACCGGCTGCACAAGAGTATTCACTATACTTATGCATGGAAATATGAAACGGAGCCTGCGGATGAGGCCGGGGAAAAAACACGCTCTGATAATTTTATGCGTGCATTGCTCACACAGGTGGTTGTTGCGGACAATGAGCTCGAAGATTACACACCGAAATACGGAAATCCGGCGATCAATTTTGCAACCGATGATATGGGATCGGACAAAGCCATGGGCGGTGTGCTGCTGGATATCCTTGTGGTAATCATCGCATTTATCTTTGCCGTGACGATCAGCAATACGATTGCAAAAGAGTCCTCCGCGATCGGAACGTTGCGCGCGTCCGGTTACACGAAGGGAGAGCTGGTGCGGCACTATCTGTCCATGCCGGTTATTGTAACACTGCTGGCTGCGATTGTCGGAAATATACTCGGCTATACGGTGTTTAAAAATATTGTTGTGTCGATGTATTACAACAGTTACAGTCTGCCAACGTATTACACGATCTGGAATCCGGATGCATTCTTTAAGACCACGGTGGTTCCGGTGATCCTGATGCTGGTTGTCAACCTGATCGTGATCGTGCGCATGATGCAGCATACACCACTGCAGTTTCTGCGTCATGACCTGAAAAAGACAAAGAATAAAAAAGCCATGCGTCTGCCTGGATGGAGCTTTTTTGGCCGGTTCCGCCTGCGGATCATGTTCCAGAATGTCACAAATTACCTGATTTTATTTGTCGGTATTTTCTTTATCATGGTCATGCTTGCCATGGCAGTGGGCATGCCGGATACGCTTGATTATTATAAGAGCAACACGGATGGCATGATGTTTGCAAAATACCAGTATGTGCTTAAATCCTATGAAGATGACGATAATAAACGGATTACAACGGAAAACAAAGATGCCGAAAAGTTTAACATGACATCGCTCGTAAAAAAGAGTGATGCGATCGATGAGGAAATTTCCGTATACGGAATCGCGGATGACAGTAACTATGTAAAGATTAAAAAGTTAAGTTCCCTTAAGAAAAACGAAGTTTATATTTCCGCTTCGTTTGCCGATAAATATGGGCTTGCAGCCGGCGATACGGTATCGCTGGATGAAAAGTATGAGAACAAATCTTATAAGTTTAAAGTAGCAGGACTGTATCATAAATCCCAGAGCCTTGCGGTCTTTATGTCCATTGACAATTACGGAAAGGTATTTGAACTGAAGGAAAATGAATTCAGCGGATTCTTATCCGACAGTAAAATTACCGATATTGATGAGGATAACATTGCAACAACCATTACAATCCATGATATTACAAAAATGGCAGATCAGCTGGATCATTCCATGGGTTCTTACATGACATATTTTCAGGTACTGTGTATCCTTCTGGCAGCCGTTATGATCTATCTTCTGACAAAGCTGATCATTGAAAAGAATGAGAATGCAATTTCCATGACAAAAATCCTTGGGTACGAAAACAAAGAGATCGCGAGTCTGTATCTGCTTTCGACGAGTATTGTGGTTGTAATCGCGGATCTCATCAGTGTGATTCTTGGAACACTTGTTATGGCCGCGGCATGGCGGATGATGCTCTTTTCCTACAGCGGCTGGTTCGCTTTTCGCGTAACACCGATTGGTTATGCAAAAATGTTTGGATTTGTGCTGATCGGATATCTGATTGTTATGGTATTTGATTTCCAGAGAATCAAGAAGATTCCGATGGATCAGGCTTTGAAAAATGTAGAGTAAACTAAACAAAGAAAATAAAAAGAACTGGTACTTTGGAGAGGTACATAAAACGCCCCGGTAGTTGTAGCTGCCGGGGCGTTAATTTATGTAATGTGGGATTACGCCTGCTCACCAAGAGAGGTATTACGCAGTACCGCAAGAATGATGATAGCATATACCCCGCCGATCAGAGCGGTAATTAACTGTGTGACAGAAAATTGAAGCTGCAGGACATGTAACATTGGCTGCATTTTTGCCGGGAGCATATTCGGCAGAATAATAAGAGAAATCAAAATTCCCATAAACAGAGCCTTTAATACAGCGCCAATTACAATGGATACGGGCAAACCGGCTTTTTTACCGAATTTACTGCGGAGCAGGGAAACTGCCAGAACGAGAATGATATTTCCAATCATAATACATGGGAACATTGCAGGAATGGCTGCCATAATCGGGCTTCCGGTGATGAAAAAGGAAGTGATTGGAGTGATCACGCTTAAAATGATGCCACAGGCCAGACCAGCGTATACCGTGGTTAAAATCAGAGCGGCATTGATGATCGGGCCTGTGATGTATACATTCAGGTTTTTGAAAAACTGGCTTACAATGCAGATTGCGAGTAAAATTGCTGTAACAGTGATTTGTCTTGTTTTTAATTTCATAAATTTATCCTCCTAAAATTCGTATCATGGTAATGATACTCTTAAAGGCACTGAAATGCAACGACACGGGGATTTTGTCTTGTGTTACCATAAAAAATGAGGTAGAGTAAAGACAGTGAAAAGATATTTTGCTCCTACAGGGGGATAAAAACTGTCGAATGTTTAGAAAGAGGAGTGTATATGAAAAAGGGGATAGTATTTCTAATTGTATTTTTGATGGTCATCAGTTTCCCGATATGCGGATATGCGAAGGGGAAGGAGAAAATTTATCTGGACTCTTCCTGGAAATATGCGGATCATGCCAGAATTACATCGGGCTATGCCGTTATGTACAAGGCGAAAAAGAACCGGAAGGACATTGTGATTGCAGTCAATGCGGGACATGGGACGAAAGGCGGTTCATCGGTAAAAACGCTGTGTCATCCGGATGGCTCTGCAAAGGTGACCGGAGGAACGACAGCGGCAGGCTCTGTGAAAGCAGTGGCGGTTTCGGATGGAATGGCATTTCGGGACGGAATGGCAGAACGTGATGTGACGCTTCGTATGGCACGGATTCTGAAAAAGAAACTGCTGGCAGAGGGGGATGATGTGCTCATGGTACGGGATGGAAAGGATGTACAGCTGGATAACGTGGCGCGTACCGTCATATGTAACAATGTAGCGGATTGTCATATTGCACTGCATTGGGACAGCGATGGACTTTCTTACGACAAAGGATGCTTTTATGCTTCTGTTCCCGAAAAACTCAAAAAAATGCGTCCGGTTGCATCTTACTGGGAAGAACATGACGCATTGGGAAAATCACTGATCAAAGGGCTGCGTTCCCAAAAGATTAAAATAAACGGAACCGGTGCTACGGAGATTGATCTGACGCAGACTTCGTACAGTACAATTCCTTCCGTTGATATTGAACTGGGCAACCAGTGTTCGGATCATAGTGACAGGAAATTGCAAAAACTTGCGGACGGACTGGTACAGGGGATCAACAAATATGTAAAACATCATATTCATGTAGCACCGTTAAGCAGCCTGTGAGATTAAAAATGGAGGTGACATATGGAAACATGGTATTATGAAGTTGTCAGTATTGACGGCGATTATGCAAATTTAAAGAGGACAGATATCGAAAGTGATGATCTGAAACTTGTGGCACGGGCACTGCTTCCACCGGAAATTATGGAGGGAAGCAGACTCAAATATGAACTGATGCAGTATGAAATCATAGCGTAGCTATTTGGAAAAGAGGTTTACACAATGGACGTAAGAAAAATGAGAAATGAGAAGCTGGGAGCGCGTGTTGTGGAGGCACTTAATTCCCGCAATATGGAAGCATATTATGTAGAGACAAAAGAAGAGGCCGTAAAGAAAGCACTCGAATTGATCCCGAAGGGCAGCAGTATCAACATGGGCGGTGCAACTTCTGTAAAGGAGTGTGGTCTCTACGATGCCGTTTCCAACGGTGATTATGAATTTTATGACCGGGATAAAGTAAAAACCCCGGAGGAAAAAGAGGAGATTGCGCGGAAAGCATTCAGCTCGGATTATTTTTTGGGCAGTGTCAATGCCATGAGCGAGGATGGCGTGTTTATCAATATTGACGGAAATGCCAATCGTGTGGCTGCGTATGCCTATGGACCAAAGCATGTTCTGCTGATTGTGGGTATGAACAAAGTCGTAAAATCCGAGGAAGACGCCCTGCACCGTGCGCGGAATGAGGCGGCACCGATTAATGCACAGCGATTTGGCATTGACACACCATGTTCCAAAAACGGAAGCTGTTTTGACTGTAAAAGTCCACAGTGCATCTGCTGTCAGATTCTGACAACCCGATTCAGCAGGGTCAAAGGACGGTTTCAGATTATTCTGGTGGATGAAAATCTGGGCTTTTAAGAAGAAAGACGGGTTTTCTTGTGATGATTATGGGTATATAGCATTGGCAGTGGTGGCACTGATTCAGCTGATCCGGCAGGTTTGTAAGAAAAATGAATAATAAAGGATAAAAAGTTCTGGGAAACAGATGTTTTCCAGAGCTTTTTTATTTCCGGAAATATTACCTCGCAAAATTTTCAAAGGTCTTTATGCAACCAAGAAATGGCATTTCTGGAAATCAGTATTGCGGTCACGTATGCGTGATAGTTTATGCTGAAAAGTACGGGGAAAGGTAAAGGCCGTAATGAAAAAAGTAAACGAAGTGAGCCGGCTGGCAGGAGTAAGCAAGAGAACTTTGCAGTTTTATGATGATGAAGGACTATTGCCTGCCCAGCGGTCGAAAGACAATTATCGACTGTATGATGATGCTACACTGGAACGTCTCTGGGAGATTCTGGTGTATCGGGCAATGGGGCTTGATCTGAAGGAAATCAAGTATCTTCTGACACTTTCGGAGAAACAACAAAAACAGTATCTGGAAAAGAAAATCCGAGGGCTCAGGCAACAGATCAGACAGCTGAACGGGCAGATGGAATTTATTTCATATGTGCAGCAAAATGGAATGTTACCGGTTCCGACAGAGGAAAACACTGTGGAAAAGACCTATATGGATCATATAGCAGTGTTGAGAAAAATGAAGCAGGATCAAAAAAGGGAGGACAAAGAGAAATGAAAAAAAGATTAATGATGGTAATGTGTTGTGGAATAATGATTTTGGGAAATCTTAGTGGTTGTAATGCTATGAAGACGAAAGAAACAGAGTATCATTGGCCGACAAGTACGCTGGTAAAATCGTTGCCTGTTCCGGAATCAAAATACGGAGAAATTGTATTGGATGCAGAAGATTCTTTTGAAATTGACGTTTTTAATACGTCGAAATCACAGTTTGCAGATTATATAAATGCATGTAAGGAAAACGGATTTAATGTGGATTATTATGGGACGGAAGATTCATATGATGCAGAGAATAAAGATGGATATACGCTCTCGCTGAGTTATGATAAAAGGAAAAAGACAATGAATATAGATATCTATGACCTGGACGATGATACGGAGGATACGCAGGAGCCGGAAGAAACAGAGGAGCCGGAAGAAACAGATGACTCGGAAAACGCAAAAGATACATCCAAAGATTCCTCAAAGACTGATAAGAAGACTAACTATTAAAAGTCAAGCCTTAAAATGATATTTTTTGAATAAAGTACAGAAATGTATTTTAGATATATTTGGAACTCAGTTAGAGTTCCTTGAACCTTGAAAACTGTATGACCAAAAGAGCATCGTGATAGGTGCTCAAAAAAGGAGTATTGAATTAGAAAGATTTAAGCTGCTTTTATGTATTGCTGCTTTGTTTTTTCAAGATGATAAATCACTCGAACCAATTTTTTTACAGCGTGTGATATGGCAACATTGTAATGTTTACCTTCCGCTCGTTTTTTAGCAAGATAGGCTGCAAATGTTGGATCCCAGTGGCAGACATATTTGGTGGCATTATACAAAGCGTATCGCAGGTATCTGGAGCCACGTTTTTCCATATGTGCGTAGGCACCATCCAGTTGTCCGGATTGATATGTTGATGGCGAAAAGCCGGCATAAGCTAAGATCTTATCAGGAGAATCAAAACGATTGAAATCACCGATCTCGGCAATAATCATAGCTCCCATGCGATAGTTGATTCCAGGAATGCTAAGAATTGGAGAGTTGATTTCATCCATGATGATTTTAATCTCATTTTCGATTTCATCAATCTCTGAATCAAGTTCCTGAATAAGTTTGATGGTGTGCTTCAATTCAAGAGATTTGGCTGGCATATTTGAGCCGATAGAAGCTCTTGCAGAATCTCTGAAAGTAATAGCAGTATCTTTACCATATCGACCTTTGGAAGATTCGGAAAGAAGATTTGTAAGTCTGGTAAGGTGTGCAGTAGCTACATGTTTAGCACTGGGAAATTCAGAAAGCAATGCATAAACAGATGCCATATGAAGTGTTGGTACAAGTTTTTCTAATTCAGGGAATAAGATACAGACCAGTCTTGAAACGGAAGTTTTTAGCTTGGCACGTTCTTTTACTTTATCAAAACGATAACGAGTTAATGACTTTAACTCTTCGTTGTGGTAAGATGTGT
>ERZ1106976.1820-NODE-1820-length-20291-cov-5.363313_pt1 | contig 20291 bp, 18 predicted proteins | sample MGYA00403687_ERZ1106976 | MGnify/ENA primary metagenome ERZ1106976 (study PRJEB35170, sample SAMEA104062446) | human gut metagenome | biome: human gut; feature: human-associated habitat; material: faeces | place: Denmark | collected 2013-02-22 ... | reverse complement strand
GCTGATCCCCCCGCGTGCGTCCCACCTGTGCATAATCAATTTCCACTCTTGTCCCTTCAAATATAAATTCCTGTTCCTGATGCGAATTTCCGGGCACATTCTGCGCCGGCATAAGAGTGCCTCCCGGCGAACGCACCGCCACCACAAACAATTCCGGTGCACTGGCCCACAACTCGAGATAAAATCCCCGCATCCGCTGTTCCACATTCACCTCTACCGCAACCATCGAATTTCCATCACTTTTCCCGTAAAAATGATGTCTGGCATTCGCCTCATTTCCGGTTGCCACAACCGCACACCGGCGCCATCTGCCCGCAATATCATCAAGAAGTTCCGAAAGATTGCTGCCACCGGAATGGCTTCCGTTGTTTGTCCCGAGACCAAGGCACAGAATAAGGGGCCGCCCCAGTTTTCTGGCAGTCTCTTCGAGATATTCAACTGCCGCCATAATGTCATTTTCCTGATAGGCAGGCATCTCCTGCGGAATATAAAAAAAGTCTTTCAGATATGGTTTTGCCGGTTTTAACTTTACAACCAGAAGTTCCGCATAAGGAGCCGCCCCAGTAAAACCAGCCTGCAGATCTTCACTTCCGCAGGCAATACTTGCCAGCATGGTTCCGTGCCCATCTTCATCCGTCACTGGAACCAGTTCCCGCGGATGTTCCTGTTCCAGTGCCTCATTGATCTCTTTTTGTGTATATTCTGTTCCGTACAAAAATCCCTGAGGGGTATTTTTCTCCCCCGCCGGAATACTCTGATCCCAGATTGAGCGGATTCTTGTACTTCCATCGGCATTTCGGAAACAGGACAGTTCATAGGAAATTCCCGTATCAACAAATCCAATAAAAATACCCTGTCCCCGAAGGGACAGGGCTGGCTGATTCTGCAGCTGCAGGATACCGGTTGTCTCCAGTGCAAGCGTATCCAGCAGTCCGAAACATTTTGGGATAATCGAATATCCGTATGTCTTAATGCTCAGCTGCGGCACCTCGTCCCGGTCAAAATATTCTGCCACAAATTTTTCACCGATATTTTGTATACATTCTGCCCGGTCGTCAGAAATCTCCAAAGACTCTCTGGCAATCAGGATATCGTAGGTATTGTTGGAGCGGATAAATGCATCACAATTTCTATCCATAAGAAGCTCCCACACTTCTTTTCCGTAACTATATGCACAAAACTTTCAGAATAGAACTTATTCTTTTACACATGCCACGCCATACGGTTCCAGTGTAAGAATTCCCTTGATCACCTCTCCCGTCAGAAGATCAATTCCCTCTACCCCGGAAACAATCTGCGGTCCGGTCGTATCATTCAGATAAAATACATACCGCATACCATCCGCTTCGCGTGTGTGACGTTCCACGCCATATGGAAGTTTATACATCGAAACTCCCGCTTTTTTCAGTGTACGCGCATACAGGTGCTGCATGGAAGCATCATCCAGCCGGGCCGCGATATACATGGCACTGCCGTTTTGACATGTGCGCTCCGTCACTGCTGCCATTCCTTTGTAATAATCCTGTTCATAGGTACCAAGCACGTTTGTGCCATCTGCCACACGCAGAACTTCCGCATAATCCCGTACTTCCCCTTCCGGCATTTCGGCAAAATGTACGCGGTTGCGGTCGGACGGATATAGTGTATCAATTTCCTCACTGATCACGCCAAAGAGATCCTTTAATCCGTCTCCCGGAAATCCGCCCAGATAATTGAGCTGGTTTTCATCCACATATCCGGTCACATAGGTTGCAATCAGATGACCTCCCTGCTCCACAAACTGTTTCATGCGCTCCCCGACATGCGGATGCAGCAGATACAGCATTGGTGCCACAATCACGGAATAACCGCTATAATCCTCTTCACTGGAAATCACATCCACATCCACTCCGAGTGCCGACAGATTGCGGTATGCTTTCCTGCAGGTCTTAATATAGTTACGGGTGGACTCTGCCAGCCCCTTCATTCCATCCGTTGCCCAGAGGCTGTCCCAGTCGTATAACACGGCTACCGGTGCTTTTACGACTGTCCCTGCCAGATCTTTGAGTTTCTTTAATTCTTCCCCAAGATCTGCCACTTCACGAAAAACTCTGGTATCATCCGTTCCGAGATGATCCACAACCGCCCCATGGTACTGCTCAAACGATCCCCTTCCTTTCCGCCACTGGAAATACTGCACCGTATCGGAACCGAGAGCCACTGCCTGCAGCGAAGCCAGCCGGTGTACGCCCGGACGTTTCATTTTATTAAACGGATGCCAGTTGACCAGCCCCGGCGCGCTCTCCATGAGCATAAAAGGCTGCTCTTTTTTCAGACAACGGATCATGGCATGATCAAACGCATTTTCTGTCATCGTATCCGAAAACGACTCCTCATCATTGTGAAACCGCGGATAAGAATCCCATGACACCACGTCCAGCGGCTGCTGCATTTTATGATAGTCCAGTCCGTCATATTCTTTCATAAAGTTCGTTGTCACCGGAATCTGCGGGGTACGTTCTTTTAAAATGGCAATCTCTGCCTTCATGTAATCCGTCATATTCCAGGTGGTAAACCGTTTCCACTCCAGATTCAATCCCATAATGCTGAATTCTCCGTTGCGGTACGGCGGTTCAATCTGGGAAAAATCATTGTAAGTATGACTCCAGAACGTTGTCCACCATGCCTTGTTCAGTTTTTCAATATCATGGTCAAACTTTTCTGCCAGATAATCCTGGAACCGCTTTACACAGTGCGGACAGTAACATTCCCCGCCAAATTCATTGGAAATATGCCACATCAGAAGTCCCGGATGATTTCCGAATTCATCTACCAGCTTATTGACGATCACAGAAACCTTTTTACGATAAACCGGTGCACTCATACAGTGGTTGTGCCGCACCCCGTGATGTTCACGCACCCCGTAAGAATCCACGCGTCTGCACTCCGGATATGCCTCATCCAGCCATGCCGGGCGCGCTCCGGACGGTGTCGCCAGTATCGTATAAATGCCATTGGCATATAACTTATCCATGATGTCATGCAGCCATGCGAAATGAAATTCCCCTTCCCGCGGCTCATAGGTTGACCAGGAAAATACCCCAAGTGTTGCACAATTCATCCCAGCTTTCTTCATCATACGGATATCTTCTTCCAGAATGTCCGGCCGGTCCAGCCACTGTTCCGGATTGTAATCCCCTCCGTGCATAATTCCGCCGATCTGCGGAAATAAAATCTTTTTCTCCATGTTTCCTCTCCCTTTATTTTGCGTTTTCTATATTCCGGCTTGCATGACAGGTAAAATATAAAATCTGATACTCCCCGGAAATTTTTCCAAACAGTTCATTGCCATGTGCCATCTTTTCTTCATCCAGATTGACAAACGGATCGTCCAGCACCAGAAACGGTTTTTCCTTCGGATACATCGCATCCACCAGCGCCAGACGCATACAGATTCCCAGCAGATCCTGATATCCGGCAGACAGCCACTTGGTTTCCCGCATCTCGCCCTGCTCTTTCATCTGCACCTCGATGTTGGCATCCACCATCCAGTCTTTTTCTTTATCCCCTGTTAGAAGCGTGTAATACTTTCCAAACCCGTTCTCGATCGGACCCAAATATCTCGCGGAAAACTGCTCCTTTGCATTCTGCAGGAACTCTCCCGTCAGACGCAGGGTTTCATATAAATGCTGTTCTTCTTCCTGTTCCTGTCTGCAGATGGAAAGCTGCTGTTCTTTTTCATCCCGGATATCCAGCTGATCCTGCAGATCTTCGAGCTGATGATGGTACTGCTCGATGGCTTCCCGGATATCCTCGCTCCGCTCATCCACATCACGGATCATGGAATTGAGTTCGTCAAGGGAATATGGACATTTTTCCACCGCTGCCAGTTCTTTCATATTGTGTTCCTGTTCAAACAGTTCTCTCTTTTTTCTTGCCTCTGCGTATGCTTTCTGTGCGATCCGGTACTCGGTTGCCTTCATCTGTAACTGGCTGATTCCTGCTGCAAGATCTTCTCCGAAATCCATTCCCGCTTCTTTTCCAAATGCAAGCAAAGAGTTCTGTTTCCGCTCAAATTCCTGTCTTGCCGCATCGCTTTTTCCGGCACGGCTGCGCAGACGCTCATATTCCTGCAGCTGGCTGCGGAGTTCATACAGGCAGGTTCTGGCATCCTTTTCTCCCGGAACCATCTGATACTGCTCCAGAAAATGCTTGGTCTCCTGTTCGATGCGCGAAGCTTCTTTCGAAGCCTCTTCCATGGTTTTTTGAATTTCTTCCACCGGTCCGCGGAGCTTACGCTCCTCTTCCAGATGCTGTACCCGGAGTGCACGCACCTTTTCTTCTTCCTTTGATACCTGCACCTTGCGCACCACAAGAAGCACCATACCTGCCACTGCCGCAACCACCGATACCGCCAGAAGCGGAAGGAAAAACTTATGTACCTGTGGCAACAGAAACGACAACACACCACCGGCAGCACCGATCACCAGCAGGATAATGCCGCAGATCATCATCGGAAGACGATTTTTTACCGTATAATCCGGTTCTTCCCGCTTCATTGCCATCGCTTCAAAATAGGACATTTTCGTTTCCAGCTGCGTTTTTTCTTCTTTGAGTTTTGCAAAACGCTCCTGCTCTTTTTCCATTTCCGTTATTTTTTCTTCAGAAGGAATCTGGTTTTCAAACTTATCACCAAGTTCCTGCAGGCGGTTTTCTTCTTCCTCGGTCAGCCCCAGATTAAACAAAGTGGTTTTTAACACCCCAAGCATCTGTACATCCTGGTTTTGCTTTGCAAACTCCTCATCCTGCGGCACCTGTCCCGGAAATACATCCGCAAAAGCATCCAGTGCCTCTTTCTTTTCCTGTTCCTCCTGTTTGGTGGCCGCATAGGCCTGCTTGATTCCTTCCCTGCGGCTCTCTTCACTCGCCACCTGCAATGCTTTTGCATACTGATCCCGAATCCCGGCCAGTTCTTTTCTCTGCTCCTGTTTTTCGGTAAGTTTTTCGGTAATCTTTTTGTAAGACGCCTCTGCCGCATCATAGCCACGCAGTTCTTCCGTTAACAGCGTGATCATGTTCGTCCGCTTTTTCATGGAACCTGTTGCACGGTCCGGCGAAAGTTTATTCATCCGGTCATGGATCTTTTTCTGGGCAGTTTCAAAATTATTGATATCATTTGTATTCTCTACAAGATTTCCCAGCTTGGCATTGATCGCATCAGTCGAGCAGCATTCGCAGTCATTTTGTGCAATAAATGCGCTCCTTTTAAACGACGCACTGTCCAGTCCGAAAATTTCACTTCCGATCTCGGAAGAAAAATCATGACATTCCAGATTGGTGGAAAGATCGTATAAATGAAAAACATCTGTTTTTTCTGTTTTTCCAAATGTACGGCTGATCCGGTACTCTTTTCCCTGATAGGAAAAATCCAGTTCGCCTCCATACGTTCCCCCCTGCCACGGGCGGAATACCACACGTTCTTTATCAAACAGTCCGGATTCTCTCTTAGAGTCAAACCCGTAAAACATCACCCGCAAAAAAGCGGCCAGTGTACTTTTTCCCCATGCATTCGGTTCGTGAAACAGATTGACCCCGTCCTGAAATTCCAGATGCAGATCCGATAGTTTTCCAAAATTGTCGATATGACAGGAACGTAATTTCATCCTATATCTCCTCCCCGGACAATGCCAAAATTCCACAGCGGATCACTTCTGCCTTCTGCTCCTGTGACAGTTCAGATCCAAGTACCATACGGATAAACTCCCCCTTTAACGAGGCATCTTTTTCATAATCACTGTAATCGACCCGAAGGGTTGTCCGGTCTTTCACCTTTTCAAAATAAAAATAATCCGAGAACAGATTCTGCAGATACTCGCAATTGATCTCCGCATCCACTTCCACCTCACCGGTCAGCACAAATTTGACAAGGCTTCCCGACGGATACTGCGCCTGTTTTACAGCTTCTTCCATCCGCTCTGCCGCTTCTCTTGTCGTCATGACATTGCTCACATCCACTTCAAGCGTGTACAGCGTGCGGGCTGCCATCTGAACAAACTGCATCTGGGCACGGCAGGTCTGCTCGTCCACATCCAGTAAAACAAATCCTTTCGGTCCACACTCGTCAAATCCGCGTCCTTCCAGACATCCACAGTAACACCAGGTACCGCGGTTATCCAGCTTGTCCTGCATGAAGGTATGTACATGTCCCAGCGCCAGATAATCAATATTTTTATTTTTCAGCTGGTTCAGGCTGATATTCTCTGCCTGTGTGCGACATGCATAATCTCCCGCCTGTCCGTGCATCATGACAATATTGAAATCTTCATGCCCCAGCACAAGGGAATTGTAAACGGTCGCCCGGTTGTTCTCCGAGAGCTCGATTCCGCTGATCACAATATTTCCATACCGGTATGCAGTCCATGTATCGGAAAACAAAAGCAGATTGTCCGGTACTTCCTCCAGCTTGGAAAGGAAATTGTCACTGTCATGGTTTCCTCTCAGATATAAGAAATCAATCTGTGGATGTGTACAGATCATGTCCCTTACGGTGTTGCGCGCCAATGCTGATACATTTCGTGTATCAAACAGATCTCCCGATATCATGATCAGACGCACCCCTGTCTTTTCTGCATATTCGACCATCCGTGTAAACGTACGGATGATTTCTCTTTTGCGCTCTCTTGCCTGCTCTTTTGTCAGGTTTGCTGTCATCTGGGAATCCAGATGCAGATCCGCACAATGAATGATTTTCATACATCCTCCTTATGAATTACGAACAAAACAATACTGTTTCTATCATATCATACAATAGGGAAAAGAAAAAGACCTGATGCCCTCCAGCATCAGATCTTTTATTTCGGTTTTTCTACATTTTATGCGTTTGCTTCCTGTTCCGGAAGTGCCGCAACTCCACGCATTTCAATGAGCGGTCCGCCCTTTTTCTCCACATAATCCTCTGTGATCGTCACTTTTCCGATATTGTCATCCTTTGGAATCTCATACATGATATCCAGCATGAACTCTTCAATAATGGCTCGCAGTGCACGGGCACCGACTTTCTTTTCTTTCGCCTGCTTTGCAATTGCATGCAAAGCGTCCTCCGTAAACTCCAGATCCACTTCATCCATCGCCAGAAGCTTTTTGTACTGACGTACAATCGCATTCTTCGGCTCTGTCAGAATACGCACAAGCATATCTTCCGTCAGTGCTTCCAGTGAAAACAGAATCGGCAGACGTCCCAGAAACTCCGGAATCATTCCGAATTTACGGACATCCTCCACTGTCACTTTACAGAGAAGATTTTCTTCCTTGTCGTATTTATCTTTCAGATCTGCCTTAAAGCCGATGGACGCCTCCTTGTTTAATCGCTCCTTGATAACCTCTTCCAGTTCCGGAAAGGCACCGCCACAGATAAACAGAATATTCTTCGTATCTACCGTGGTCATCGGAACCATCGCATTTTTGCTGCTTGCTCCAACCGGAACTTCAATCTCTGCGCCTTCGAGAAGCTTTAACATTCCCTGCTGCACCGACTCTCCGCTTACATCCCGCTGATTGGCATTGCGCTTCTTTGCAATCTTGTCGATCTCATCAATGAAAATAATACCGTGCTCTGCACGCTCCACATCATTGTCAGCTGCAGCCAGAAGTTTGCTGACTACGCTTTCGATATCATCACCGATATATCCGGCTTCGGTCAGAGAGGTCGCATCTGTGATTGCCAGCGGCACATCCAAAAGCCGTGCCAGTGTCTTTACCAGATACGTCTTTCCCGATCCGGTCGGTCCGATCATGAGCATATTGGACTTTTCGATTTCCACGCCGTCATTGGTGTCTTCCATCACGCGTTTATAGTGATTGTAAACGGCAACGGACATCACTTTTTTGGCATGTTCCTGTCCGACAACATACTCATCCAGACGCGCCTTGATTTTGTGCGGTGCCGGAATGGAATGAATATCCAGTTCCGGTTTCGGCTGCTCATCCTTTGGTTTCTTTTTCTTTAACTTCTGTTTGTTCGGAACCGCATTCTGTAGATCCGCCAGATTGATCATACTGATATTCGGCATTTTTCCCATGTTCATATTCATGAAATCGCCCATGTTAAAGGTGCCGTTGTTCATGGTATCAAATGTTTTCTGCATACAGTCCTGACAAATGCAGATATCATTCTGGATATGTATCATCTTTCCCGCAACACTCTCCGGTCTGCGGCAGATGTAACAGACATCTTCATATTCACTTGTATTGTTTGTATCGGATGTCGTGGTATTTTCTTTATTATTCTGGTCTTCCGCCATCGTATAAACTCCTTTTTTACATATAACATTGCCGCCGCAGTAAGCGACGGCAAAATTATTATACGATATTCAGCCTGTAAAGACAAGTTTTCCCCTGTTTTTTCATTTTTCTTTAAGATTTAAAGCAGTTCCTTTAAGATTTTATTTACGATTCCCGGATTTGCCTTGCCTTTGGTTGCTTTCATCGTCTGTCCGACCAAAAATCCGATTGCTTTCTCTTTTCCGTTGTGGTAATCCTCCACCGACTGCGGATTGTCTTTGACAATCTGCTCTATCGTTGCGCGAAGTGCATCCTCATCGTTATCACTCTTTAAGCCATGCTCTTCCACATAACGCTCCGGATCAATGTCCTCATCAAAGACTTTTTCAAATACTTCCTTGGCAACGGAATTATTGATCGTTCCTGCCTCTGTCAATTCGATAATTTTTGCCAGATGCTCTGGTGAAAAACGGAGATCTTCGGCATCCATTTCCCGGTCCTTTAACAGACGCATCGTTTCTCCCATAAGCCAGTTGGAAACCTTCTTTGGTTTATTGCAAATCGCAGAAGTCGCCTCGAAGAGATCTGCCAGCTTTTTCTCCGATGTAAGAATCTGTGCATCATACTCTGGCAGACCAAACTCTGCAATATAACGGGCCAGTTTTTCATCATGAAGTTCCGGCTGATTGTCCCGGATCCGCTGCAGCCATTCGTCACTGACAACGATCGGTACCAGATCCGGCTCCGGGAAATAACGGTAATCCTGTGCATCCTCTTTGGAACGCATCGCATAGGAATACCCCTGATCATCGTTCCAGCGACGGGTCTCCTGTACAACCTTTTCCCCGGATTCAATCAGATCAATCTGGCGGGCTGTCTCGGCTTCAATGGCATGTGCGATTGCCTTAAACGAACCGATATTTTTCATCTCGGTACGGGTACCAAACTCTTTGGCGCCCTTTTCACGAACTGATAAATTGACATCCGCACGCATGGAACCCTCCTGCATCTTGCAGTCACTGGCACCCAGGTACTGGATCGTCATACGCAGTTTCTCCAGATATGCAATGACTTCCTCTGTGGAGCGCATATCCGGCTCGGACACAATCTCGATCAGCGGTACCCCGGAACGGTTGTAATCCACCAGAGATACCCCTTCCCAGTCATCGTGTACTAACTTTCCGGCATCCTCTTCCATATGGATTTCATGGATACCGATGGTCTTTTTCCCACCGGATTCCGTCTCGATCTCTACCCCTCCGTCATGGCAGATTGGCAGATAAAGCTGGGAAATCTGATAATTCTGCGGGTTATCCGGATAGAAATAATTTTTCCGGTCAAATTTGCTGTACTGATTGATCTGACAGTTTGTTGCCAGACCAACTGCCATGGCATACTCTACCACCTTTTTGTTTAAGACCGGAAGCGATCCCGGCATACCGGTACATACCGGACAGGTGTGGGTATTTGGTGCACTTCCGAATGCAGTGGAGCAGGCACAGAAGATTTTTGTCTTGGTTGCTAATTCTACATGGACTTCCAGTCCAATGACGGTTTCATATTCTTTTGACATCTCTTCTCTCCTTTCTACGCTTCTGCTGCCGGACTGTGCTGATACGTTCTTGTCTGTTCAAAACTGTAAGCCGCACGGATGATGTTTTTCTCCTTGAAACAATCCCCTATCAGCTGCAGACCGATCGGAAGTCCTTTGCTGTCCACACCGCACGGCACGGAAATTCCCGGCAGACCTGCCAGATTGACCGAAACGGTATATACATCTCCAAGATACATCTTCAGCGGATCACTCAAAGATTCTCCCAGTTTCGGAGCGGTGGTCGGTGCCGCCGGTCCGAGAATCACATCATACTTTGCAAATGCCTTGTCAAATGCCTGCTTGATCAGGGCTTTGGTGCGCAGTGCTTTCAGATAATAAGCATCATAATATCCGGAACTTAACACGAAAGATCCAAGCATAATACGGCGCTTTACTTCCGGTCCGAATCCTTCGGAGCGGGACTTCTTGTACATATTGTGCAGTCCCTCGTACTCTTTTGTGCGGTATCCGTATTTTACTCCATCAAAACGTGCCAGATTGGAGCTTGCCTCTGCTGCCGCAATGACATAATAAGCCGGAATCGCATACTCTACGAGACTCAAATCAAATTCCTCTACGATTGCGCCTTTTTCTTCTAACGTCTTTGCCGCTGCAAGAATGGCTTCCTTTACTTCCGGGTCCAGTCCCTCGCCCAGATAGTCACGCGGAATACCAATCTTCATTCCCTTTACATCATCCACAAGTGCCGATGTAAAATCGGTTTCTTCTCGTTTTACCGATGTGGAATCCTTCTTATCATAAGAAGTAATTGTCTCCAGAATTGTGGCACAGTCGGTCACATCCTTTGCAATCGGTCCGATCTGATCCAGAGAGGAACCGTATGCGATCAGTCCGTAACGGGAAACGGTACCATAAGTTGGTTTGATTCCGGTCACGCCACAAAATGAACTTGGCTGACGGATAGATCCTCCGGTATCCGATCCGAGTGCATAGTAACATTCCTCTGCTGCCACTGCCGCACAGCTTCCACCGGAAGAACCGCCCGGTACATGTGCGGTATTCCATGGATTCTTTGTCTCCCCATAGGCAGAAGTCTCTGTGGTACTTCCCATGGCAAATTCATCCATGTTCGTCTTTCCGAGAATGACTGCGCCCGCTTTTTCCAGATTGATCACTGCTTCCGCTGTATAAGTTGGAATAAAATTATATAAAATCTTAGAACTGCAGGTCGTTAACATTCCCTTTGTACACATATTATCTTTGATGGCAACCGGAACACCTGCCAGAGGCCCGGTCAGTGTCCCGTCATCAATCATTTTCTGTACTTCTTTTGCGCGGATCATCGCCGACTCTTCATCTACGGTGACAAAGCTGTTGATATCCTTTTCTTTTGCACGGATCGCGTCAAGAGCAGCTCTTGTTGCTTCCTCAACGGTCACTTCATGCGCTTTTATTTTCTTTCCCAGCTCTACCGCTGTGAGCGATAATAAATTCATAGCTGCCCCTCCTTACTCTACCGTCTTTGGAACTACAAATGCGCGGTCGCGGCGCTCCGGTGCGTTCGCAAGTGTGTCCTCTCCACCATCGCCGTTTTCCACAACATCTTCCCGGAACACATTCTGTACCGGAAATACGTGGGACATCGGTTCCACATTGGAGGTATCCAGTTCGTTTAATTTATCAATATAATCCAGCATGCTCTCCATGTCTTTTTTCGCAGCTTCTTTTTCCGCGTCAGACAATTCCAGCTTTGCAAGGATTCCAACATATTCCATTGTCTCGTCTGAGATTACGTTTGCCATATTTTGTTCCCTTCTCCTTAATCTCTAACCTTAATATGCACTTCACGCAGCTGCTGCTCGGTGACTTCGTTTGGTGCACCGCACATCAGATCCTGTGCGTTTCCGTTCATCGGGAATGCGATGACTTCACGGATATTTTCTTCGTTGCGTAAAAGCATGATCATACGGTCAACTCCAGGAGCCATACCTGCGTGTGGCGGTGCTCCGTACTGGAATGCGGTGTATAATGCGCCGAACTTGTTCTTTAACACTTCTTTGTCGTAACCTGCAATCTCAAATGCTTTTTCCATGATCTGCATATCGTGGTTACGCACAGCTCCGGAAGATAATTCCACACCGTTGCAGACGATATCGTACTGGTAAGCCAGGATATCCAGCGGGTCCATGGTATTAAGTGCTTCTAAGCCGCCCTGTGGCATGGAGAATGGATTATGGGTAAATCCGATCTTCTTTGTCTCCGGATCTTTCTCAAACATCGGGAAATCGTTGACATAACAGAAACGGTATGCATTCTTCTCGATCAGATCCAGCTTCTCACCGAGTTCGTTTCTGATCATTCCGGCGTAATATGCAGCGCGTTCTTCCTTATCTGCCATAAAGAAAATTGTATCGCCAACTTCAAGTCCTGCCAGTGTGCGGAATTCTTCCTTACAATCATCCGGAATAAACTTGTCGATTGGTCCCTTGTAAGAGCCGTCTTCCAATACTTCCAGATATCCTAAACCACCCATGCCAAGTCCGGTTGCAAATTTAAGGAGTTTCTCGTGGAAACCTTTGGACATATCGGCGTGTACGCGGATTGCCCGAACCGTTTTCCCGATGAACGGCTTGAACGTACATTTCTGGAAAAAGTTGGTCACATCGATAATACGAAGCGGGTTACGCAGATCCGGCTTATCGGAACCAAACTCCAGCATTGCCTGCTTATAACTGATAATCGGATATGGAGCCTTGGTCACAACGCTTCCTTCCGGTGCGAACTTTTCAAATACAGACGAAAGAACTTCTTCACCAACTGCAAATACATCTTCCTGTGTGGCAAAACTCATCTCAAAATCCAGCTGATAGAACTCTCCCGGTGAACGGTCGGCTCTGGCATCCTCATCACGGAAACAAGGTGCGATCTGGAAATATTTATCAAATCCGGATACCATCAGAAGCTGCTTGTACTGCTGTGGTGCCTGTGGCAGTGCATAAAATTTTCCCTTGAATTTTCTGGATGGTACGATATAATCTCTTGCACCCTCCGGCGAAGATGCGCACAGGATCGGTGTCTGTAACTCCAGAAATCCCATACTTGTCATTTTCTCACGCAGATAAGAAATCACTTTAGAACGGAAAATGATATTGTCTTTTACTTTCTGGTTTCTCAGATCCAGATACCGATATTTCAGACGTACATCTTCGTGTACCACACTCTTGCTGGTCATTACTTCAAACGGAAGCTGGGAATATACTTCTCCGAGTACCGTCACTTCCTTTGCATCCAGCTCGATGGTTCCGGTCGGAATCTTTGGATTGTAGGTTTCCTCATCTCTCTTTTCGATCAGACCTTCCACGGTAATAGCCTGCTCTTTACGGATTCCTTCTAACAGCTTTCCATCGCGGATAACGATCTGCATCACTGCATACATATCTCTTAAATCAATAAAAGATACTCCGCCATGGTCACGGATATTTTCTACCCAGCCAGCGACACGGATCGTCTTTCCGATGTCCTGCTCGCTTACCTGATTCAGTGTGACATCTCTGTAAATGTTACTCATCTTTTCTACTCCTTTTTCTGGTCCGGGGCTCCTCTTATGAAAAAAGAAAAGCCCCGGAATACTATAATTGTATTCCGGGGCGAATAATTCAGATTATCCGCGGTACCACCCGCATTGAAAAATGAGACATTCTCATCTTCCCTCTCTTACGCGTAACGTGCGCTCACGTACGAACCTACTTCCACATTCCGGTTTTTCAAAGCCATCCTGCCCGTGTTCAATCCGTCTGCTCCGGCAGTGTTCCCATAATCATCTCTTTCAAACAGCGCTCTCAGTCGGTGACGCTGTATTCCTGTCGATGTCTGATGATCAGAGTCTCCATCTATGCATTTTCTGTCGTACATCCCTGATGTACGTTCCTTTTGTAATCTGTTTTATCACACAATTCCAGCGATTGCAAGAAAAAATTTAAAAATACTCCTTTAGTGCTACAAGTGATTCCACTTTTTTGTATATAAATTTCTCCAGTTCGGCATCCGGCTGTGTCAGATCCGGCACCATAAACACCTTACATCCTGCACTGTATGCACTGTGAATTCCATTTGGAGAATCTTCCACCGCATAGCATTCCTGTGGCTGCACATGAAGCTGGCTGCAGGCGTACAGATAAACATCCGGCGCCGGTTTGCCATGGGCGACCTGCCGGGCAGAAACAATGTGGTCGAGATAGTCATACAATCCCACTCTCTTCAGCAGACTGCTGCTGCGCTCCACACCTCCTGCGGTGGCAATCGCTGTACGCACACCTTTTTTGCGCAAATATTTTAACAGTTCCTCTGCTCCCGGTTTTGCCTCAATCGGTCCCTCATCAAGCACCTGATCCGTCAGTTTTCTGCGATATGTATGCACTTTGTCATAGTCAAAATCTTCTCCATACAGCTTTTTAAAATGTTCCGGTGCATAAGGCATCCCAAGGGAACGCACACTGTATGCCTCCTCATCGGTCATATGATATCCGAAATGCGCCATAGCCTCTTTCCATTTCGCGAAATAGTATTTTTCTGTATCCAAAAGGGTCCCGTCCAGATCAAAAATAACGGTCTGTATCATGTCTTTTTCCTCCTGTGTTTCTGTTCAAAGGCTACCCGGCGAACAAAAGCTTTCCCGACTCTATACCTCAAGAAACCGGTTCCACTCCTGCGTATCGCCGCTTCCGGTTACTTTCAGCGCGTAGGTACGGTCGTTGGTTCCGTCAATGATAAACGTATAAACACCGCTCTGTAACGTCAGTTCATATATGATTCCCTCCAAAAGAACCTGTGCCACCTCATCATACTTTGCTTTTTCCACTTCCTCGTCCGGATACGTGTGCTTTAAATTTCCATCAGCATCGTATTCGTTGTATCCTTCCTCAACAAGCGAAATGATTTCTGCATCTGAAATCTTAAATAAAAGTTCATTGGTACGCATCATCCGGATGTCGCGGTTGCAGGAATTTTCCGGACAGATTTTTACATTGTCCAGTACCAGATGAAACATGCGCTCTGTCAGCTGGATGTCCCCAACCACAGCCTCGCCAAATTCAAAATGATTTACCTCGTTAATTGTGCTGTATTTGTATTCCATGTTGTTCTCCTGTGTTTTTATGATTCATTATCTGCAATGAATCCTGTTATTTTTCTTCCCTTTTTATCTCCACATTTCCTTCTGTGTGAGAATTTTTTTCGCACATAATTTCTCCTTGCAGTTTCTGTGCCACTTTTTCATATGCGGGCACCGGAACCTGATATCTGTGCGCCATGCGCACCACTTCGTATACCAGACCATCCACTTCCGACGGTCTGTGTGCCATCACATCCCTTTGCATTGACGTGGTTGCCTCCGGCGGAAGATTGGATAAAATCTGCAGATTTACGGAAACCATATCCTTTTCAAACGGAAATCCCATGGCCATCGCCAGTGCGACGATTTCCCTTATCATCGTGCAAAACAGTTCTCTTGCTTTCCCCTCTTTCTGGAAATCTCCTGCCGTGGCATTTAAGTAAAGGCCCGCCGCTCCGATCGGTGACACATAGGAAAATTTCTCCAGCGCATCCCGCCGGATCTGTTCTGATAATATCCCATCGATTGCACTGTCACGGAAATCTTTCTGAATCTGCTCTAACAGCTGGCATTTTTCTTCTTTTTGGCGCACGCCGAAGAAAATGCGCAGAATCTTTCCGTGCTGCAAAATAACTCCCGGCTCCTTAATATTGGCTGACACGTAAATACATCCGTCCGTCACAAGCATTCCCGGCAGTTTTTCCTGCATTTTAGCTCCGGTTCCATAAATATTTAAAATTGGAATCACAATCGTCTGCGGTTTTGCAATTCTACGGATAAATTCGTAAATTCCATCCAGCGAATATCCTTTTACGCAGACTAAGATCACATCCGGCCGGTCTTTGTAATGCTGCATGTCAGATGCCTTTACCGGTATGGTCTTTGTGTTCTCATCCCACATGGTCTGAAGCGTCAGTCCCTTTTGCTGTATACGCTCCAAATGCGCATCTCTGGCGATCAACGTCACATCTTTTCCTGCCTGCGCCATGTGAAACCCGACAACTCCGCCTGTGCCACCAGCTCCAATGATCAGATATTTCACCCAATGTCACTCCTTACTTACCGGGGAATTTCGATTTCTTTTGAAATGTTCCCTTTCTGCTGTAAATAATACAGGAATCCTTTGCATCCTGCAACCACATCTTCATAGGTTTCATCAAAATTGCCGGTGTACCATGGATCTGCCACATCCCGCGCCCCGGTAAATTTCTGCGTGTCTTCATAGCCCGCAAATGAAAGCATCTTGTATATTTTATCCTGGCTGTCCGTGCCTCCCGCGATTCTTGTCATGTTCCGGATATTTGCGGAATCCATGCCGATCAGATAATCAAAATACAGATAGTCATCCCTTGTCATCTGGCGCGCCCGGTGCGGAACAAGCGGAATGTTTTCTTCGTATAATTTATTTTTTGTGCCGTAGTGCGGCGGGTTGCCGATCTCCTCACGGCTGGTCGCAGCGGAGTCGATCTCGAACTGGTTGTCGAGGTGCAGCTGGTGGACCAGGTGGGTGAGGACGCTTTCGGCCATGGTGCTGCGGCAGATGTTGCCGTGGCAGATGAAACATACTCTAATCATTATTTTATTTCTCCTTGTTTTGCCCCGGAATGCCCTGTTTTGCAAGATTTTCTGGAATTCGTGTAGTTTGCTCTGAAATTACAGATTGTGGCAAATCAGAGCAAGATTGAGCAAGTTGGTACTGCCTGTCAGTAGTAAAATTGGTAGTAACACCTCAAAGTCTTACTACTTAGAATGCTACACTAAATTTTACAAAAAAAAAGAACCCGACGCATCAGGTTCTCCCAGGTGTAATCCGAAGACATCCACCGCAATTCTTATATATAATATACTACTTCTGCATAAAATATGCAAGAATTTTATGATTTGCTAATGAATTTTTGTAAGGCATTCATATTAGGTCTATGCTGTGTACCAACCACCTGATTATAAATGTTAATTGGCAATTCATTTCTCAAATACTCTGTCTGCTGTTGATACGAAGCAACAAACTGCTTACAAGCAGTTTTAGTTTCGCCCATCTTTCTAAGGAAATATGTAATCATAATAATATACGCATCCATATATTTGAAATCAATATTAGAAATCCCTACTTCAGTTTCAAGCAGAGTAACAAGACGCTGATCAATCTTACCAGTTTTAAATCTAGTATCGAAAATCACATTGTTATGAGCAATTGCATTTCGCAAATCTTTAACTGTAAATATAAAGAACTTTGTGTTCATGCCATCTGAATCTAAATTAGTTGGGAGCTTCATTATATTTGAAACATAAAGCTTAACATTTGTACAGGCACAATCATATAAAGTTCCAAACTCACCAAGCGCTAAAGTTTCAAATATTGCCCAAACAGGTATTGTAATATCATTATTAAAGAAATGTGCTACCACACTTCTCTTATTATAGTCACGAACAAGAGCAGCATTTATTTTTCCTTTTAGATTCATTCTCTTCGTGTACTCTGTTTTATATGCACGGCTCCCCGGAGTATAATTTCTATATGCTGTTAATGATTTATTGTAAATAACATCAAAATTCTCAGATTTGCTATCTGCCAATAAAGCCTCAATAACATAACTCTTCAATGCATTTTCTATAAACATTACCTTAGGATAAAGAACTGTTTTAAGTCGCATATCATATTTATTCAGTGCTATAATTTCATCCAAAGAGCTAAAATTAACACGGTTAGTATCCTCTCGAATAAATCTATATCCCTTAAATCCATGATAATAGCCCATATTTCTAAGTGCTTGTGTCTGTGAGCTTTTAACATTGATATGGTGTGTATTACGTAAATATTTCATCAACTGGTAAATTGATAACATGTATAACCTTCTTTCATCATTTATAAGGTTTATTATAGCACCAAACACTTACTTTTTCCACAGAAAAAACGCCCCCGCCTAAGCCAGAGCATCATCCTTCTTCCATATTAAACTACCTTGAACATCTTCTGTGACATCGGTTTCTCCTTCTTCTGCTCAACCTCCGCCTGTGCTTTCCTAAACTCTTCCATCCGTTTCAATTCTTCCTCAGCATCATCGAATCCGATATGCGTGTACACATTCATTGTGACCGATATATCCGAATGCCCCATGAGGTAGTGTAATGTCTTTGGATTCATTCCCGATTTTGCCATATTCGAACAATAGGTGTGTCGGCATACATGAGGTGTAATATTTGGCATCTGTACTCGGTAAATGTCATTGTATCTGCCGACCATACGATTAAAGCGGTGTTGCCAATGCATTGCAACAAGTGACATTCCATTATCATCGTAAAATAGAAATCCACTATATCCATCTATGGTTTTCTCCACTTTCGGTGCATTTCTGTCCTCGATGATTGCCTGAAACATCTGTGCCACATCCTCTGTAATCGGCAATACTCTTGTTCCGGCATCTGTCTTTGTGGTTTCTATGATGTATCGCATATCCGATGTTCTCTGCAACTGGTAGGCTCCAGTTTCCAACTGCATCAAATAAAGATATGCCTTAAACAACTCATATCTATAATTTGTATCAAAGAGTTCTGAATAACGAATTTCATTTTTTTAACTATTTTGATTTAGTGTTGTAGCACCAACTATGGCAGAAGAAATAAAGTCATAAGTAAAAAAATTACTGCTACATTGAAAATCATTCTTCTCATCAAGTACCGCATTAAAACTTATATTTTCCATATAACCAGGATATTTTTCTTTTATATGGTCAAGTTTACCCATAATTACTTCAAATGTTCCCTTTCCACTTTCCGCAAACACCCGGCTATTGTCTTGAACATTTTGTGGTCCGTCTAAACTAATGGTTAAACTTACACCATTTTCATATAAAAAATCAACTATTTCATCGGTAAACAGTGTTGCATTTGTAGTCATATTCTTACAGCAGGCGTATACCGCTCTTAACAAGCCTGAATCCTATAAAATGGAGCTACACAAAATTACTATGTAGCTCCATTTTTGGTAGTATAACAACACTCTGAAACAAAAGTCTCAATATATGCATGAACTTAAACACTGTAATGTAAGCGCCTAGTTTCAGGGTGGATTTAAAATCATCACAAAATTTGCCATAATTATAGATGATAGATGCCAGCATTTTACTACAGTATCGGCGCTAGATACTATAAATGCGAGCGTTTTACTATAACTATGGAGGTTTCCTGTATGAAAACGCAAAGACGCACAGCAGACGAACAATATCAACTTATCATGGAATGCCGCAGCAGCGGTCTTAGTGACTACCAATGGTGTACAGAACATAACATCAATCCCGGCACCTTTTACAACTGGGTTAAAAGACTGAGAAAAAAAGCTTGTTATGATATCCCCTCTGCCACAGGACGCGGCGATTATAAGCCAGCCCTTAAACCGGATGTTGTAAAACTTGAGGTGATACCTGATCATCAAAACCCGGGCATTCCAACTGTCGAAAGCACAATGCTTCCGCTGGAAGAACCCTGCCCCGCCATCGAGGTCATGCTTGGGACTGTTTCAATAAAAATTTCAAATGATGTTGACCCGAAGCTGCTGTCACAGATCCTTAAAGCTGTGACAGGGACATGTTAGGAGACATCACTGTTGCAGACGGGATTTATGTGATCTGTGGTTATACAGATATGCGCAAGTCCATTGATGGATTATGCGCTGTCGTAAAAGACCAGCTGAATATGAACCCTTCCAGGCCAAATGCAATCTATCTCTTCTGTGGCAGACGTAGTGATCGAATAAAAGTGCTTCTTCATGAACGTGAAGGATTTGTACTTTTATATAAGCGGCTTGATGCCAACGTAGGAAAATACCGTTGGCCGCGCAACCGTAATGAGGTAAAACCCATTACATGGAGGCAGTTTGACTGGCTTATGTCAGGTCTTGAAATCGAGCAGCCAAAGGCGATAAAAAGTACCGGAAATGCTTGATTTTTCAGGATTTTTCGCTTGTTTTATGGTATAATTGAACCATAGAAAAGGAGCGAAAAACAATGCCTTCAGGAGTAAGAGATATCCAGCTCTTAGAGCTTAAGGATACGATTTCACAACTGAATAATACAATCAGCACTCAGAACGGGCTTATCCGTTCCCTGCAGAAAATGCTGCAGGAACGTGATGCCAAAGACAGCGAAAAGGATCAACTGATCGCTAACCTTCAGGCACAGTTGGACTACCTGAAGACCAGACTTTTTGGCTCCACCAGTGAGATCCGGCATGAACAGCTCCCGGGACAGTTGGATCTGTTCCACCTGCAGACGGAGGATGAACCGGAACCGGTGCCCCTTGAGGTGGAATACATTGAGGTAAAAGCACACAAGAAGGCCCGTAAATCGAAAGCTGCTTATGATGAGGTCTTTG